>Ga0315289_10001462_pt1 | contig 36876 bp, 41 predicted proteins | sample YL17G11_40_MG_FD_203452 | JGI IMG/M metagenome (GOLD analysis project Ga0315289, IMG submission 203452) | Sediment microbial communities from Yellowstone Lake, YNP, Wyoming, USA - YL17G11_40 | ecosystem: Environmental > Aquatic > Freshwater > Lake > Sediment | place: USA: Wyoming | collected...
GATGGACTGCGCCTCCTGCGTTCTGAAAATCGAGAAAGCTTTACTTGCCAAAAGAGGGGTAACTCAGGCGGTGGTAAATTTAGCTACCGAAAAAGCTAAGGTGGAATATCTTCCTTCAGAAACTGATCTAAATGAGATCAAAAAAGTGATAGAATCGACCGGCTATAAGGTGCTGGAAATTCCTTCAGAAGAAGAGGGAAAAGACATCGAGAGGATTCAAAGGGAAAGAGAATATAAAAAGCTAAGGAAAAAATTTCTGGTCGGTTTGGTAATAAGTGTGCTAATACTCCTGGGTAGCTCCGAATGGATCCCCAAAGTCCCTGAGATTTTGAGAAACTTTTCCGTCTTATGGATCTTAGCTACCCCAGTGCAATTTTGGGTGGGATGGCAATTCTATCGAGGAGCGTGGGGAGCTTTCATACACAGAAATGCAGATATGAATACTCTTATAGCTGTGGGCACTTCTGCGGCTTATCTTTATAGTATGGCGGCTACGTTATTCCCCGCCTTCTTTACCAGGGGAGGCATAGAGCCAAAGGTATATTTTGACACCTCCACTGTCATCATCACTCTAATCCTTTTGGGGAGACTTCTGGAAGCCAGAGCCAAAGGTCAGACCTCTGAGGCTATCCGAAGGCTTATGGGCTTGCAAGCTAAAACTGCTCGAGTGGTTAGAAATGAGAAGGATATAGACATTCCAGTGGAGGAGGTTTTGGTGGGAGATGTGGTATTAGTAAGACCTGGAGAGAAGATTCCTGTCGATGGGATCATGAAAGAAGGCAGATCCGCAGTGGACGAATCTATGATAACCGGAGAAAGTCTTCCTGTAGAAAAAGGCATAGGGGATGAAGTTATCGGGTCTACCATAAACAAGACCGGAAGTTTCAGGTTTGAGGCGACGAAAGTTGGAAAGAATACCGCTTTAGCTCAAATCATAAAATTAGTCCAAGATGCTCAAGGATCCAAAGCCCCTATACAAAGATTAGCAGACGTAATCTCCGGTTATTTTGTCCCGATTGTGATTTCTATTGCTATTGCCACGTTCATAATCTGGTTTGACTTCGGACCAAATCCAGCCTTAACCTTTGGTCTTTTGAATTTTGTGGCAGTGATGATCATCGCCTGTCCGTGTGCTTTGGGATTGGCTACGCCTACAGCCATAATGGTGGGAACAGGTAAGGGGGCGGAAAACGGAATTTTAATAAAAGGGGGGGAGAGTCTGGAAACTGCACATAAGATAAATGCTGTGGTTTTTGACAAGACTGGGACTTTGACCAAGGGAGAGCCGGAAGTAACGGATATAATTTCAGCCAATAATTTTACTGATGCGGAAGTGTTGAAATATGGAGCGAGTACCGAGAAAGGTTCTGAGCACCCTTTGGCAGAGGCAATCATTAAGAAGGCAACAGATCAGAAAATCGAGCTTTCCGATCCCAAAGATTTCAATGCCGTCCCCGGTTATGGAATTGAAGCTAAGATAGATGGCAAGAAAGTCCTCTTGGGCAATCTGAAACTAATGAGAGACCGCAACATAGAAATAAAAGATTTGGAGCAAAAAGCCGAAGAACTTGCGGCTGATGGCAAGACTCCCATGTATGTTGCGATAGAAGGCAAGGTCGCTGGGATCATAGCGGTGGCGGATACACTAAAAGATAACTCGAAAAAAGCAGTAGAGGGTCTTCACAAACTTGGTTTAGAAGTGATCATGCTTACCGGAGACAATAAAAGAACAGCCCAAGCCATAGCCAAGAAGGTTGGAATCGATAGAATCCTTTCTGAGGTGCTTCCCCAAGATAAAGTTAATGAGGTTAAGAAATTGCAGTCTGAGGGGAAAGTGGTGGCTATGGTTGGGGATGGGATAAACGATGCCCCAGCTTTAGCCCAGGCGGATGTGGGGATTGCCATCGGAACCGGAACGGATGTGGCTATGGAAGCCTCGGACATAACTTTGATTAAGGGTGATCTCCAAGGCGTGGTTGCCGCTATCGAATTGAGCAAAAGGACCATCAAGACCATTAAACAAAATCTATTTTGGGCATTTTTCTATAACACCCTTGGCATTCCTATCGCCGCCGGGATTCTCTATCCTTTCTTTGGGATTTTACTCAATCCCATCATTGCTTCGGTGGCTATGGCTTTTAGCTCGGTTTCCGTGGTTTCGAATTCACTGCGATTGCGGAGATTCAAATTCAAATCTTGAGATATAACAAAAGTTATGGAGGCACAAATTCCGGTCATAATCTCTGAGTTCTAACTGACTTTAGTCAGGTGAAACTCAAAAATGGCTTGGAGTTCTAACTGGCTTTAGTCCGGTTTAGCTCACGCCACTAAAGTGGCTAGGAACTATTTTACACTAACCTCACCCTCTAATCTCCCCCTTTCCATCCTTCGTCAGGCTCAGGACGGTCAGTGAAGTCGAAGCGTAAAATGGAGAGGGGGACAAAGGGGGAGAGTTAGAGAAAGATTTATGCAGACGCAGATTTTGGTTACAATCTTCGGCGTTTTGCTTATCATTCTGGTAAACTGGTATTTTTTCTTTTCAAAAAGGAAAACGATCAGGGCAAAGGTTGAGTCTGCCGGAATTCAGGAGATAAACGTGATGGTCAAGGGTGGCTATTCGCCGGATGTGATAGTGGTCAAGAGAGGCATTCCGGTAAGAATCAATTTTTATCGTGACGAAACCGATGACTGTTCGGATACTATCGTATTTGGCGATTTCAAAATAAGGAAACCCTTGCCCGCCTTTCAAACCACTCCTATAGAGTTCACCCCCGAAAAGCCCGGCGAATATACCTTCACTTGTGGAATGGGAATGATAAGAGGGAAGCTAATTGTGGAATAATAGTGATATCCCCTGCGAAGAATTCTTTTGTTCCGTCTGGAGCTTCTCCTGACGGGCAGTGCGTCAGGTCTGAAGGACCTGACACAACGATAACAATTTGAGGAATGATACCATCCCCCAAAGAGCGCGTAGGCAAGCCTTTATGGCTTGTCCGCAGGATATTGAGACCAGCCCCGCCTCTGGCGGGGCTACGCTACACAAATCCAAAATACTCTGAAGATTTTGTTCTATATTGAAATTAGTTCTTGCCATCCCGCATGAAATATTTATATTTTATTTTCGTATGAATTTTAAGTAGACAAAAGAAATAGTCACAAACTCTGCGCCCATAGCTCAACTGGATAGAGCGACTGCCTACGGAGCAGAAGGTTGGGGGTTCAAATCCCTCTGGGCGTAGTTAAATTTGAGGTAGCCCCGCACTTTGCGGGGCTTTTTTTGTTCGAGGGGAAAATGGCAAACGGAGACCCGTCTGGGAAAGTCAGTCTTTTAACCTTCCCGCCTTCGACGGGATTTTTGACTGCTTGGACTTAGAATCTACTAAGCATAGAGAAAACTTGCAAAAATTTCTACCTTCATTTGTCATCGGGGAAAAATTTTTTGAAATTTTACTAAGTTTGCTTCAGATGTTTTAATTTCTGCCGATACAAAAAACGTAACACGTCCCCACAAAAAAGCAACACGTCCCCACAAGCAATTACAAGGCAGTCGGAATCAAAAGTATTCACTGAGATAAAAATTTTTTTCAACTGATTCGGGCAAAAAGGGGACGGCAAGTGCTTCAGACTAATCCGCACAGAGTAGTCCTGGATGACCCTCAGGATAAAATTTGGTTTTTAAGTAGGATCTTAGATTCAAAAAGACCAGATCTCTTAGTCCCCAAATTAAATTCTTCAAAAGCAATCACAATTAGAATACTTCAAAACATAAGAGGCAACCAGCCCTCCTTACCGATATTTATCTACTTCAATTCAGTAACTGAGCAATTTGAAAATCAAGGCGCCAAAGGGAGGGCTTGGTTTTTTTTCGAAAAGCAGATAGGGCACAAAGGCTTTGTCTTAAGATCAGAAGATCAATTATTAGATCGGATGAAAAAATTGTCGCTCCTAGATAGGATCTCCGTGAACAATAAGGAAACGAGGGGTGTCTCCCTCGGATCTCTCAAAGAAGAGAAAGGAGGTGATACAAGATGGCAGTAGAAAAAAACATTGGCTCTTCCAGCTTAGTGGAGGTGATCGACAGAATCCTGGATAAGGGTATCGTTATCGATGCCTGGGTCAGGCTCTCCCTGGTGGGGATCGAGCTTCTGGCGGTCGAGGCCAGAGTGGTATGCGCCGGAGTTGAGACCTTCTTGAAGTATGCTGAGGCTATCGGTCTTACTCCCACCGCAGCTACAGCTTAAGGTCTGTTGCCGAAAGGTCAGGGGGAATTTTTGTCGAGGTATCCTAAAGTCCCGCATTCTGCGGGACAAAGCATATCTCGCCAAAGGTTCTTCCTAATAATAAGGAAGGGACACGGAGAATAAGGAAATGATAACAGTTGAGCAAATGAGAAATGTGGCGCAGGATTTAATTGCTTCTTACGATGCCCGGGTGGATGCGATAGGAGCGATAATAGATAACACCTATCAAGCCTTGGATGATTTTAAAGATAAAAGAGCTAAGCTGAGCGGTGAATTAAAAGAAACTTTGGCTAAAAGAGGGTCCTTGAGAAAAAAAGATTTCGATAGAATGATGAATGGAATCCTTCTTTCTCAGGAGGAGAAAGAAAAAGAAGTAAAGCAAAGCTTGAAGAATTTTATTGGAGAACAGAAAAAAGAAGCTCGTGAATTAAAAGATGCTTTAACCAAAGGCGAAGTCGAGAGAATCAAAAAAACTCAAATTGGTATAGAGAAGGGCATAGCCGAAATAAAAGGATCATTAAAAGACTTTTGTGAACAGCAGGAAACGCTAACAGACCAGTTGAGAAAACTTGTGACCAAAGGGGAAGATTTGAAAATAAAAGAGTTGCAGGATACGATAAGAAACCTACAAACCTTAACCGGACGAGAGGAGGTGAAAAGGATGGGATTATCAGACGTGGTAACTGATATTCATAACTTGACCCAGGATATGGCGGCCTCTCACGCTGACAGAGCGACCTCTCATGTTGACAGAACTGCCTCTATTGAAGCACTATCAAACGAGACCAAGGAGATAATTAACACATTCCAGAATGAACAGGCAGAAAGAAAAGAAGAAGTTAATACGATGTTGGAAAGCTTCACGGAAGGTCTCCATAAAGAAGTGCATCAGTTCATGAAAGGTGTCCATTCCGAAAATGCCCAACAGAGACAGGAAGTCAGTGATTTATTGGCAGGCTTTCAGGAAGACATGAAAGGCGTCCATAAGGAGAATGCACAAGCGCGGAGAGAAGTTAACAAGCTCCTGGAAGGATTCCGCAAAGAACATCAGCAGATGCAGAACGAGGTTGGCAGGCTGGCTGCGGCGGTGAAAGAGATGTGGTCAACTGTGGCAAGGGTTAAAGGTGGCGCAAAAAGGGTAACTGCTCGCTGCTGGACAGAGACAGAGGAGAAAAAGCCAGCCAGAAGGGCAAAAGGGAAGTCAAAAAAAGTGCAAAGCCTCTATACGAGGTGACCAGAAAAAGGGGTTACCACCGATTAGTTGAATGGTCTGCTGGGGACGTCAGGCCAAACTTCCCCGCCTACGGCGGGATTTTCAACTAATCGGTGGTAATCTCAGTCTGTTGTGAAGGCTACTAGTGGACTATAACAAAAGTTCAGGGTGTATGTAGTTGCTCAATTTATTGAGCATTGTTGCCAGTGCGCCTGATAAATCAGGCAACTACTCAGGCTCCGGTAAAGATTTCCATTTGGAAAGCGGGTGATATATATAATGAAAGAGATAAAATGTGCTTTTTGTAAGGGAAAAGGGGTGGATCCGTTCGAGCTATTATCCCACTTATCTACCTGCGCTATCTGCGGTGGAAAAGGGAAGGTTAAGGTGGAGGAGCCATATATAAAATGTGCCTTTTGTCGGGGAACCGGAGTATATCCCCACAGCAGACTGAACTGCACTGTATGCTCGGGCAAAGGGGTGGTTACCTTCAGAGAACCAAAAGTAACCTGTCCGGAGTGCAAAGGCACGGGTCAGGAACACCTAACCAACCTTCCCTGTCTCAAATGCGGAGGCATAGGAGTAATAAAAAAATCCCCAGGATCCGCAGGAGAGGAGAAGATCTCCCGGGGCCAGGCAGGCAAAAAGGCGGCTCCAAAAAGCACTACTGAAGCGACAGAAGTAAACAATCCGATCTCAGCCGGAGCCGAAGTGAAGATAGTAGAAGAGTCCAAGGACTTTCCCAGAGAAGGCGAGCAGATTGCGGAGGAGGTTGGTGCTTCTACCAAAAAGGCTGAAAAATTGGTGACAAACCCCGAATACTCTGAGTAAAAAATCTATTTATAGAGATAAAACGAGAACAAAAAGCTGTAAAACATAGGGAAGGAGTCTGTTAAGATGGCATTGATTGAAGAGTCCACTGCTGTATTAGAGCCCTCTCCTTTGCCGGATTTTGTGGAGACCAAAGCGATAAAGGAGATAACCGAACGCGCCTTAGCTTACGTAAAGGCGGGATTTCCGGTTCATTTCAGAGGACCTACCGGAACCGGGAAGACCAGTTTGGCCATGCATGTTGCCAGCAAGATCGGTCGCCCGGTGGTGATGATTCAAGGGGACGAGGAGTTGACCACCTCGGATCTGGTGGGGAGAGAAAGCGGCTATAAACGAAAGAAATTAGTGGACCAGTACGTATCCCGGGTTTATAAACTGGAGGAGAATGCACAAAAAAGCTGGGTGGACAATCGTCTGACAGTTGCTTGTAAACATGGATTAACCCTGATCTATGATGAGTTCACCCGGTCCAGACCGGAAACCAATAATGTTTTACTTTCCATCTTGCAGGAGAAGATGATGACTCTCCCTGATGCCAGAGGAGAGGAGAGCTACCTGAAGATTCATCCGGATTTCTGTGCCATCTTCACCAGCAATCCGGAGGAGTATGCCGGAGTTCACAAAGGCGCGGATGCTTTAAGGGATAGGATGATTACCATAGATTTGGATCACTTTGACCAAGAGACTGAAATAGCCATAACCAAAGCTAAGTCCGACGGTCTAAATCCCAAAGGAGTGGAGAAGATAGTAAATGTGGTCAGGGGTTTAAGGGCACAGGGAAGGTGTGAATTTGCTCCAACCGTCCGGGCAAGTGTTATGATTGCCAGGACACTTGGGGTCCAAAATATTCCCATCAGTGCTAAGAATAAGGAATTTGTCAAGATATGTGAGGATATCTTAGCTTCTGAGACCTCAAGAATTGGCAAGAAAATCAGGCGGGAGAAAGTCAAGGCACAAGTGAGACGTTTGATCTTAAAGTACTGCTAAGTGTAGAGGAAGGCAAAGATATGATCCCAGAAGCAGGTCAAGGAGAGGAGAAATAGTATGCCTAATATCCCCGGGATAGACAAAGTTAGGACCCTTAAGAACATTAACTCGCGCTCCATACCTGATCATATGGCGGCCGAACCCTATGTCAACATGTTAATGCTGAGTAAAGAAAAAGGAGTACTGGAAAGAGAGGGAACAAGATTAGATGCCAGGAGAGAGGCGATTGTCGAGAGGCTAAAAGAAATCGAAAATACAATTGATAGATTGCGAAGGCATCAGAAAAAGATTGAAAAGAAAAGAAAATTCGACTGGGATGCGACCGGGCTGAAGATAAAAGAAGAGACTGACCCGGAACAGCCCAAAAAGCCAAAAACCGGAATAGGCTGGAAAATAAGAAGCTTAAAAAAGAATATATAAAATCTCTTACTTACCCTTCAAGAAGGTTATGGACGAACAAAGGCTGAAAGAAAGAATCAGGGCTTGTGAGCTCAAAATAAGCGATATGGAACAACAGCTTTTGATATTAAGAATGAAAATCGAAAGAGAGAGACAAATCCTAAAGGGATACCAGGAAAGTCTCAAAAACCAAAACTATGTAGTGATGACAGGGAGGTTTTAAGGTGGGCAAAAACAAGAAAAAAACGGAAGAAAAGGCCGGATCCGATATTGATTTGGGTGCAGGAACATTTGGTCTCGGAGGGGTATTCAAAGGGATCAGTAACTTAATCGATTTAGCGGCTAAACTACAACGGGAGGGCAAATCGGAATTTTCTCATTCCGGCGAGATAAAAGGTCTGGGCTCGAAAGGAGCTAAAGCGGTCTACGGTTTCTCTATAAAACTGGGGGGACTGGCAGGGGAATCACCTCAGGTCGAAACCTTTGGCAATATCAAAAAGGACAAAAAGGGAGCTCCCGTAGTCGAGGAAGTCAGAGAACCTCTGGTGGATGTCTTTGACGAGGCTGATAAAATAACAATTATTGCTGAGATACCCGGGGTCGAGGAGGAAAAAATCAAGATAGAAATAAAGGATGACATTTTGGAGCTTAAAGCCGAGGATTCAGATAAAAAATATCAAAAAGAGATTCTTTTGCCATCGAAAGTCAAAAAGGAGTCGCTCCGCTCAACTTACAAAAACGGAGTTTTGAAGATCACGATACCTAAATGAAAGGGGGTGATTTTTGGAGTTTTTCAATTAACGTAGTTCGTCAAGCTAACCAATAAGGGAATCTAAATTTCCCTTTAAAGCGCTAACCTTTTAACCAAATTAGGAGGTTAAAATGAAAACCAAATTTTTCCTTGCGTTTTTCCTGGCAGCCCTTTTATGCTTTGCACAAATAAGTTCAGCCCAGTTGGCTGGAGTCGACTTCAACACAACAGGTGGAGGCGCCAAAGCCAGAGGGATGGGTGGAGCCTTCATGGGAGTGGCGGATGATGCTACCGCTGTATTTTGGAACCCAGCCGGTATCTCTCAGATTAAGAAAACTGAGTTTACTCTTGAGTTCAAAAATACCTTTAACCAATGGACCTTAAAAGAGAACAGTCAAGAGTCAAAATTCGATCACTCCTACAGTTCCATAAATTTCGTTAGCTTTGCCTATCCGTTTAAGTTTTCGGAGAAAAACTCAGTCTTTGGGGTGGCTTATCAGAAGCTGGCGGATTTGTATCTTTTGGAGGAGAACCAATCCTACAGATATGAGAGCAGGGGTAGCTTGGATGCGATTACTACCGCCCTCGGAATAAACCTTAGCCCGCAGATTTCTCTGGGTCTCTCCGTCAATTTGATTCTCAATGGCATAGACCAGAACATGCTAGACAAAGCCCATTCTTCCTGGGAAGAAAACCATACCAGCTTCTCCGGATTGAATTTCAACCTGGGGACCATCTATCATTACAGAGATAGACTTAACTTGGGCTTTGTTCTCAGGACCCCCTTTGACCTGACTCAAAGGGAAAAGATTACCGGTGCCTATGCCATCTCTTTACCCGAAGGAAAAGGACGAATCAGCATGCCACTTATCTTTGGCCTGGGCTCTTCTTATAAGGCAACCGAGAAGCTCACCTTGGCTTTAGATTTTGAATCCAAAAGATACTCCACGTCAGATCAGGTTAAGCCCAGCTGGCTTTATCATCAGAACCTGAGTTTAGCTGATCAGGCAGACACAACCTACAGCTTGGGATGGAAAGACTGCAATCAGTTTCGTTTGGGAGCGGAGTATCTTAAGTCCACCAGTTTAGGGATAATCCCTTTAAGAGTGGGCTACCGCAACGAGCCCAGGGTTTACTCTGATGCCAGGGGACAACAGATAGTGGGCAATGTCTTCTGTTTGGGTTCGGGGTTAGTTCTGGACAAGATCTCATTTGATCTGGCTTACGAGGCAACCCTAACAAAGATCGATGGAGGAAACTCAACTTCTCTGGACGAGTTCAAAAATAACGTCTTTTTCTCCACCAAAGTTTGGTTTTAGAAAACCAAAGACGTGCACTTAGGTGAGGCATTAGCCTTAAGAAAGAACAGAGGGGATAGAGCTTAAAAATCTTCGATGGAGGAATCGTGACAGACGACAAGACCGTTTCCCTAAGTCTGAAAGTGCAGGAAGCTCTGACCAAGGATGTGGGAAGAGTGATAGCCAGAGTCGATCCTGAAGATATGAAAGGGATAGATGCAGAGGTGGGTGACATCATTCAGATTTCAGGCAAGCGAAAGACAGTGGCTAAGGTTATGCCTGCCTATGTAGAGGATAGGGGGAAGAAGATCATCCAGATAGATGGGATCACCAGGGAAAACGGTAAGGTGAGCTTAGACGAGAAAGTGAGCATTCAAAAAACTTCTTATAAGCCGGCTTCAAAGATAGTTTTATCCCCTCTCTCTTTTGTTGGACCACTGGGGAAGGATAAAGACACCAAGTATATCGGAAGACTCCTGGAAGGGATTCCTTTGGTTGAGGGTGACCGGGTAAGGGCCACCCTTTTTGGAACTCGCTCCCAGGACTTTACGGTTTTGGAGGCTTTTCCTCCTAAGGAAGTAGTTTTGATTCAGCCCACCACTTCCATCCGGATAAAGTCGGAGGAGGCAGTTGAGGAAAAAGGAGTTAAAATATCTTATGAGGATATTGGTGGTCTGCACAAGGAGATTCAGAGGATAAGAGAAATGATAGAGCTTCCTTTAAAGTATCCGCAAATCTTTCAAAGATTAGGCATAGATGCACCTAAAGGGGTATTGCTTCATGGTCCGCCGGGATGCGGAAAGACCTTGATTGCCCGAGCAGTGGTGAACGAGACCGATGCCTATTTTGTGCACATATCCGGGCCTGAGATTATGGGAAAATTCTACGGGGAGAGCGAAGCCCGATTAAGAGCAGTATTTGAAGAGGGTTCAGCTAATGCCCCCTCCATTGTCTTTATAGATGAGATAGATGCCATCGCTCCCAAAAGAGAGGAGATGGGGGGCGAAAGACAGGTGGAGAGAAGAGTGGTGGCTCAGCTTCTGGCATTGATGGATGGTTTGGAGTCCCGAGGCCAGGTTATTGTTATAGGAGCAACCAACATCCCCAACACCTTGGATCCAGCCTTACGAAGACCCGGCAGATTCGACCGGGAGATCTCTATCGGGATTCCTGACAAAAAAGGAAGGCTGGAGATATTGCATATTCACACTCGGGGTATGCCCTTGGCAAAAGATGTGGACTTAGGGAAATTAGCTGAGATCACCCATGGTTTTGTGGGAGCGGATTTAGAAGCTTTGTGCCGGGAAGCGGCTATGTCCGCTTTGAGGAAGATCTTTCCCAAGATAGATTTTCAATTAGACCAGATTCCATATGAGTTAATTCTGGAATTAGAAGTCGGCATGGAAAACTTCTATGAGGCTTTAAAAGAGGTGGAGCCTTCCGCCATAAGAGAGGTTTTTGTAGAGATTCCCGAGGTGAAATGGGAAGAGGTTGGAGGGTTGGATGACATTAAACAAAAACTTAAAGAATCGGTAGAATGGCCACTGAAATACCCACAATTGTTTGAGAAAGCCAATACCCAGCCCCCCAAAGGCATTATTATCTACGGTCATCCAGGGACGGGAAAAACACTCTTAGCCAAAGCGGTGGCTTTTGAGAGTAAGGTTAACTTTATCCCGATCAAGGGTCCGGCTCTTTTGTCAAAATACATCGGGGAGAGTGAAAAAGGGGTGAGAGAAGCCTTTAAAAAAGCAAAACAAGCTTCCCCCTGTATCCTCTTCTTCGACGAGATCGATGCCTTAGCTCCGATGCGGGGAGGTGGAGCCAGTGATGCCCATGTATCAGAACGGGTGATCAGCCAATTTTTGACTGAACTGGATGGAATAGAGGAGTTGAAAGGTGTATTGGTGCTCGCCGCCACCAATCGTATGGATATCTTGGATCCAGCACTGCTTCGTGCCGGCAGGTTCGACCTCCTGCTGGAACTTCCCGTTCCGGATGAAAAAGCTAGATGGGAAATCTTTAAAATTCACACTCAGGGAAAACCTTTAGCTAAAGATGTAGATTTAAAAGCCTTAGCCCACACCACCACCAATCGTGTGGGATCGGATATCGAGTTTATCTGTCGCAGAGCATCCCTCTCTGCTATTCGGGATTATGTGGGAAAAGAGAAGCCCGAAGGATCCCCTACCAAAGGAGGGGGAAAAGATTGTTCTGATTTTGAGATTAAGGCTAAACACTTTAACCTTGCCATCCAGGAGATGGCGGAAAGAAAGGAGGGAGTAAAGTGAGAAACAATGCCGCAAAGTTCTGGGGAATTGTGTTATTTATAGTGGGCATAGTTTTTCTTTTGAGCAACTATGCGGTGATCCCCGGGACGGTGAGTAGATTATGGCCTGTGGTCTTGTTAGGGATCGGGCTAAAGCTATTTTTTGTTAAGCAGGAACAACAGGTTAGCCGGGCATAAAATCTCTTCATCCTCGGCTCTGTTCACCCGGGGAGGGACGCTATGGAAAGCGTCCTTCCCCACCCCCTGAAAATACCATATTTTTTATATCGGCAGAGGGTGAAATGTCTGAAAACGGAAAATACATTTACGGAATAATCCAGGCGAATGGAAAGAAAAACTTTGGTGAGATTGGGTTAGGTGACCCCCCGAAAGAGGTATACACGGTTCCGCTTCAGGATATAAGTGCCGTGGTCAGTGATTCACCGATTAAGGCTTACCTGTCCATGACAAAAGACAAAGTAGCTAAGGATCTTTTTTGTCATCAGTCCGTTATCGAGAAGGTAATGAATAATCAGACCGTCCTTCCTGTGAAGTTTGGAACATTTGTTGAAGGAGAAAAGGAAGTCACCCAGATCTTGAAAATGGGCTATGAACAACTTAGACAGACTCTTAACTCGATAAATAAAAAAATAGAGTTAGATGTGGTCGCCTATTGGAATAATGACCTAATTTTCAAAGAGCTGGCTGAGGAGAAGGAGATCAAAGAGTTTAAAGAGAAGATAGCTTCAAGTCCGGCTGGTCCACAACTGAGTGACCGGATAACTTTGGGCAGACTGGTGGAAAAGTCTCTAAAGAAGAGAAATCTTGAGTATGCGGAAGAGATCTGTCGCGCTCTAAAGATGAAAGCTGAGGATTTCTGCACCCATGATACTTTGGATAATATGATGATACTAAATTGCTCTTTTCTTTTGGAGGTAAACAGAGAAAAAGATTTTGATGAAAAATTAAATGAGCTGGATGAAAGATACCAAAAGAGGATTAACTTCAGATGTGTAGGACCCTTAGCTTTATATAGCTTTAGCACCGTAGAGGTAAAAAAGATAAAATTTGATGCAGTCGATGGGGCCAGAAAATTGCTGGGCTTGGGGGAAGAAATTACGCTGTCTGAAATCAAAAAGGCACACCGAAAGTTGGTCTTTAAGTATCATCCGGATAAAAATCCTCAAGGGAAACCTTTGGGTAAAGAATTTAATGAGTTGAATCAAGCTTACAGGCTTTTGCTGGAATATTGTCGATCGGACCGATGCTCTTTGCGAAAAGAAGATGTTAAGGATTCCATCCTGATTAAGATTGTGAAGATCTCAGATGAGCCGGAAAGGAAAAGATATTGAGAAAGGTAATCTATGTTCCAGTGATTCATACTGAAGCAGATATGGGCTCGGTAGCAGAGCCACTAAAAAAGGAATACATCCAAAGGTACGGTCTGAAAAAGTGGAATGAACACATTGATACGATCCACCGTATGTGGCTGGGAATAAGACGAAAGATGTTCGCCTCAGAATTAGATTACAAAAATACAAAAGTCTATCAGGATGGTTTGCCGGTTTGCGACAAAGAGTTAGCCATAGCTTCAGATTTGGCAGAAGCGGGTAATGAAAACTATAAGATAATCTTAGAATTGATAAAGCGGGGAGCAAAGCTTTTAGGAACTGAATATCCGGGGCTTCTTTTAGAAGAGTATAACTACATCAAAGATCTGGCCAAAATTGACAATTTGGAAGAAAAAGAAAAGGCGATCAAAGAATATGAAAAGAAAGCCAGAGATATACTCGAAAGAAGAGATCAATACATTGCTGATAGGATCGCCAAGACATTGAAGGATGGAGAAACCGGGATTCTTTTTATAGGGATGAGGCACCAGGTGGATGAAAAGTTGCCCGAAGACATAGAAGTCAGTTATCTGATCTATCGGCTACCATTTAAAGAGAACTACAACCTTTCAAGAAAGCTTTTGGGATGACAAAATGTAGACGCATTAAGGGGTTGCACGACATCACCACTATGCAGCACAAGCCCGGCAAAGAAAGAGAGGTGGGTGCCTTAGGCTTAGGTGGTGTTAAGTCGGTGGATGAAGCCTTTAAGAGGGCTACCGTAGCTTGCCCGCGCACTTGGGTGTTCTCCACCAGGCCGAAATTTGTTCGTCACAAGCCTTTGGAGAAGTCCTTGTTGGTAGAAAAAGTTGAGGAGCCGAAAGTTAATGTTTTCAAGGGTGGGGAAGAAATGGTGGTGTTGGCAGAGATGCCGGGTGCGGACGAGGAGAGCATTAATTGCAAAATAAAGGATGATATTCTTTTGGTATATGCTGAAGCTAAGGATACCTGGGGAACAAAAAGATATGAGAAGGAGATCTTATTGCCCTTTATAGCCAGCCCGTGCAGTTTGAAAACCTCCTACGAGAACCAAATCTTGGAGATTAAACTGATCAGGAGTCAAAAAGAGAAAAGCAAAAAGACAAAAAGTAAGAAAAGGAGTTAGCATGAAACATTCCATTTTGGTAGTGGATGATCAAGAAGAGATCTGTGACCTTTTACAAGATTTCTTAAGCCAGGAGGGCTATCAGGTGTTCACCGCCACCAACGGATCGGAGGCCCTATCTTTAGGAAAAGAAAATGAGCTTGATTTAGTTCTTCTGGACATAAAGATGCCGGGGATGGATGGAATGGAGGTATTTCGAAAGTTGAAGAAGGTAAGAAGGGATATGGATGTGATCATCCTGACCGGTTACGGAACCTTAGGAACAGCTAAAGAGGCGATGCGATTAGGTGCCTATGATTATCTTACCAAACCATTTGATCTGAGCTTGGTGAAAAACGTCATCCAGGAAGCGTTAGAAAGCAGAGAAACGAGATGAAAGCGGCTGCAGAAAGCAAATCTAAAGAAGGTAAATACATCTATTGCGTGATAGATTTCCCTCAAGGGGAGCCGGAAAAAAACTTTGGTCCCTTAGGCATGGGTGAAAGAGGGGACGATTTGCGTTCCTTAAGCTACAAAGATGTGGCGGCAGTGATCAGCAATTCCCCCATCAAAAAATATCCGGTCTCCAGAGAAAACTGTTTGGGTCACGAGCGGGCAATCGAGGCAGTGATGAAGGGAGGTTTTACCGTTCTGCCGGTCAGGTATTGTACTATTGCGGAGGATGAAGCGCAGGTTAAGAAAATTTTGAAAAGAGATCATAAAAAATTCAAAGATCTGCTTTCAAAGATGGAAAATAAGATGGAGCTGGGGTTGAAGGCTGTATTTGATGAAAAGTTGATTTATCAAGATATTCTGGCCCAAAATAAAGAGATTAGACTATCAAAAGAAAAGTTGACAAACAAACCTCAGGAGAAGACTTATTATCAGCGAGTCGAGTTAGGGAGGATGGTTGAAAGAGCACTTAATGCAGAAAAGGAAAAGGCAAGGGCGGTAGCGCTGAGAACCTTAAAAGGACTGGCTGAGGATTATGTCGTCGCTGATAATTACGGGGAGAGGATGCTTTTAAATGCTTCCTTTTTAGTAGATAGGAACAAAGAGCCAGAATTTGACAAGAAGGTGGATGAGTTAAATGAGAGGTTCAAGCAAAGGGTGAAGCTAAAATATGTGGGAGGGCTTCCTCCATTTAATTTTGTCAATTTGGAGATAGATTTAGATGTAGAGGGGGTCAAGTTAGATGCTGGTAATTGACGATATACTGCTTTTGCCCTGTAAGGGACTTCTGGGGATATTCGAAAAGATTCATGATATGGCAAAAAGAGAGGTAAGTGATGAAAGATATACGCTGGAAAAATTAATGGAACTCCAACTGCGCTACGAGATGGATGAGATAAGCGAAGAGGAATATAGGAAAGAGGAGGCAAGAGTTCAGGCAAAATTGAATGCTCTCAGAGAGGCAGATGAATAATAGCTACCAATGAAAAGCTAAGGGCTCGAATTTGAGTCTTGAGATAAAAATACTATCCTACTTTTAGAAGGAGGCGAGAAAATGGAGATGACCGTGCCGAAATTAATTGAGCGGGCGCGACAGCAATTAGCCGATGTCATAGGGTTAAAACTTTCATCCACTCTGGGTGCTTCAAAAGATGACCAGGGTTGGCGCATCTCCGTGGAGATGATCGAGAAAAAATCTATTCCCGACGGGATGGACATATTAGCAACCTACGAAGCCCGATTAAACGATGAAGGTGAACTGTTAGAGTTCAGCCGCAAGAAGCTTCGTAAAAGGATCGATACTGAAGACTTGGAATAAGAATGTAGTAAAAGAAAAAAAACGGTGCCAGAACGCGGTTTTGCTTTTTTACGATAAAAGGGTTAGGAGATTTAGGTGGCGCAAAAAACAGCTAATACAAACGCATTAAATAAAATGTCATTGCGAGATGTCCTCCGCCTCTGGCGGGGGATGACGAAGCAATCCCCGAAGATTGCTTCTCTCTTTTTCTACAGATGCGTTTGGTTTAGTTAAAAATTAAATTTTCAGAAAGGGACGGCTTAAGATGGCTTTAGAGTCAACCAGAGAAGCAAGTAGCACATTAGCGGAGGTGATAGATAGAGTTTTAGATAAGGGATTGGTGATAAATGCGGACATTATGGTATCTGCTGCAGGGGTTGAGCTTTTGGGTATCAAGATAAGAGCAGCTTTAGCTTCATTTGAGACAGCGGCCAAATACGGTTTGGAGTTTCCGTCAGGAACCAATTTACAAACTGAAGCTTGGAAGGAAGCCCGAATGATTAAGGAGAACTGCCCGCAGTGTGCAAAGAAAGTTGGCAAAGAACAACTTATCGCCACCGGTTGTCCGTGGTGCGGCTGGATAAGTGCCGAGGCAAAAGCACAGACAGTCACAACATAAGATAGGCAAGCATAAAAACCGAAGAGAATATCTATCCTTAAGCTCAAAAGGACTAAGATGGTTTTCGAACCCATTTCAAATTCACTCCCAGATAAGATTGGTCAACGTGCCAAGCGATAGATAAAAGCAAAGATCAAGGTGCGATGCGACAAGGTAGCTTTGAAAAAAATGTCATTCGGTGGTCATAAATCAAAACAGGGGACAAAGCTATGAAGAAGACTGGTAAAAACAAGAGAGTCGACCAAAGGAAAAAAACCACGGAGTTTGACGAAAAGGTCAAGGAATCAGAAGAAGCTGAGAGTGAAGGACAATCAGAGGGAGTGGCAGAAGGCGTGCTCAAAGGCGCAGGTCAGATCATTCCCGGGTTGGGTGGTTTATTGAAAGGATTAGAAAAATCGCCGGCATTCAGAGAACGACTGAGGAAGATCAACCAGGAGGTCGAGCGAAGACTAAAAGAAGCGCCATTAAAAAGAACCCCAGATAGAAGTCCCCATATGGAAAGCGGTTTTTTCTCCAGAACTATGGTTCAGGAAGAAACGCCTTCGTTTGGGAAAAAAGGGAGAAGACTGTTTACCTCTCCCCCGTCCCATCCCAAAGAACCGGTTGTGGATGTCTTTGATGAAAAGGATCATTTGAGAATAATTGTGGAACTGCCGGGAGTGGTGGAAAAAGATATAAAGACGGATTTAGACAAAGAGACCCTGATCCTAAAGATCAATTCACCGGGTTGGAAGCCGGAACACAAGATAACTCTGCCTTATGCTCCACAAGGTAAACTAAAGAGAGTCTTCAGAAACGGCTTTTTAGAGATAAATGTGGCGAAAGATTAAAATATGATTGATATAGATGCGGATAATCTAAAACATGGCGTTTTAGGATTGGTCATTGCCTTGGTGGAAGTCATACGAGACGCACTGAAGATTCAGGCTTTCAAAAGGATGGAGGCGGGGAGTTTAAAAGAGGAGGAGATTGAGAGATTGGGTCAGGCGCTTATGGATTTGGATACAGCCATTGAACAGATCAAAGAAGAGCAGGGAATTACCCAATCGGTTCAAAGCGTAAGAGATGGATTGGATAACATAGTGGATGAAGTTTTGGACCAGATGATAAATCCGGAAAGGTGGAGAGATGAAGTTGGTGATAAACAACTGCAGAAAGTATAGGGAGGCTTTGAATATGTTGGATGATAAGGTATTGGAGGTCGTCACGACGGATAAAGCTAATGAAGATAGCAAAAATGAAGCCACATATCTTTATTGTGTGGCGGAAAACGGAGTGGAAACAAGTTTGGGCAAAATCGGTTTAGATGGCGAAGAGGTCTACACCATACCCTTCATGGAGCTGTGCGCGGTGGTTCACAGTTGTTCTCCTAAACTATACCAGTCAGAGGATAACGAGGTGATAAAAAGGTGGGTGGTGACTCACGAGAAGGTAGTGGAGATTGCCTGGGAAAGATTCGGCACTATTCTCCCCATTGGTTTTGATACCATTATCAAGGGCGAGAAAGATAAAAGTCCAGAGGAAAACATAAAAAGCTGGTTAGAAAAAGACTACGCCAATCTCAAAGAGAAAATAAACAAAATCAGAGGCAAGGCTGAATACGGGATTCAGATTTTCTGGGAGCCTAAGTTTGTTGCGGAAAAGATAGCAAAAACCAACCCTGAAATCAGAAGAATGGATCAAGACATAAAATTGAAGCCAAAAGGGATGGCATATATGCTTAAACATAAATTGGAAAACTTTTTAAAGAAAGAGATGGAGAAAAAGGCGAGCCTTTGTTTTGAGGACTTTCATGCGAGAATTAAAAATTGCGTTGATGAGATCAGAGTGGAGAAGACCAAAAAAATATCCGCAGGATCCATAGGAGATGAGAAACAGCAGATGATTATGAACCTCTCTTGTTTAGTAGATGAAAAAAAATCAAAGCAATTGGGGGAGGAGTTAGAGAAGATTAATATGGAAGAGGGTTTCAATGTCCGTTTTACCGGACCCTGGCCCCCTTACAGCTTTGTTGCGTTGGGCTAAGTATAAAGGGGAACAAAAGTGGAGCCAATTCGAGATACCCAATCAGCTTTAGTCGACTTGTTGGATAGAGTCCTGGACAAGGGTCTGGTTATTTATGCAGACGTGATCGTATCGGTAGCCGGAGTTCCCTTAATTGGAGTTAACTTAAGAGCGGCTTTAGCCGGCATGGAGACCATGTTAAAATATGGAGTGATGGTGGACTGGGATGAAAAATCCAGAGCCTGGGAGCGGGAGAATAGAAGGGAAAAGAAAAGCGAGGTTTCTCTGATCTTAGGAAAGAGCCTGTCATAAATCGAACGGGTTAAGTTACTAAGGAGAAGAACTGGCCTGAGAAAATGACACATCCTCCGGAATATCCCGTCAAGAATGAAATGACTCTGAAGACTAGCATTTCTTCTTGGGGCAAAAAGAGAGATAAAAACAGAATAGAAACGGGAGTAAGAAAGATGCCGACCCCTAATGAAATAGAGATTCTAAGTATAACTAAAGAAGAAGAGGCGGTAGATAAGGTTTTAATCAGTCACCGAATGGAGATCAGCCTCGATTATGCGGCGCATTTATTAAATTATTTAGTTAGGAAAAGTCTATTGGAAGAAGTCACTGTTAAAGACGGAATACACAGGAGCCTTCCACGCTATAAGCTCACCCGAAGAGGGGCAATAGCTCTTCTGGCAAGACTGCATCATATTGCGAGTCAATATGAATCGGCGGTGAGGAGGTCTGTTTATCTAAAGAATGTTATAGATGAAAAAATAAATGAAATGACAGCCTATATAAAAGAAGTGTTTCCTGAAAATCGAAATTTGTCCATAGGACTCAAATTCAAGGATTCTGCGGAAAGCAGAAGTAGGCAAAGAAAAGAGGAAAAAGCCAGCTTTGACGTCCACTTACGTCCGAGTTAAGTGAATCAAGAAAGAGATGGGGAAGAAGGGATAAACAAAGAAACATTCCTGAATGGTTATGCTTTGAAGTTTTTTTTCCCAGAATACGAATATAAGGGGGGAATGATGAAAGACCAGGAAAAAGGCTTTGAACTACTCTTTCCGGAATTGGAAGACAAAGAAAAGTGGGAGGTAAAGATTTTCGCTGATTTAAGGCGGATGAAGGATTGTACATCCAAGACCAACCCCAAAGCGAAAGAAGAGCAATCAGTCCGGGAGGAGCTAAACAAAAAGCTAAACGAATATAAACAAAAAAGTTTTGGATGGATGTGTAAGCAGGCTCTGGATGCTAAATTGAACGAAATCCCTCCCCAGGAGCCAAATCGGAGAAAGAAAGCTCTTATTCTCAAATCTACTTTTTTGGTTTTAAAAGAAAGTAGGGAAAATTTCACCAAGGTAGTCAAGTGTATTGGGAAAGAATACAAGAGCAAGGGATTAGATTTTGAGTGCACTGGGCCTGAGCCATCCGGTAATTTGTTGGCGGAGAACTAAAATGCAGGTGGGGGTGATATATTCTTATGGAAACTAAAAAGAAAAAAATGTCGGTAGTAATCACATTAGCTATATTAACTCTCATTTTTTTAGCTTCACAGGATGTTCAGGAATCTGTGCCGGGGTCCACTTTCCAGCAAGATCAACTATGGGGTGTGGTAGATAGTCTTCAAAAAGAGTTAGGTGTCTTTAAAGAAAGAGAGATTCTGCTCCTGAATCACGTCCGTCATGAAGCGTGCACTGCCACCGCGTATCTGCCCGTTGATTCCATAGAAGGAAGACATTCCGGCTTGACGGCAATAGGCACTATGGCCAAACCTTATGTTACTGTTGCGGTGGACCCAACGGTGGTTCCAATCAATTCCTGGATTTGGATTGATGGCCTGGGATGGTGGAAGGCTGAGGATACCGGTAATACAATAAAAGGAAAAAAGATAGATTTGTGTGTCTCCACTAGAGAAGAAGCTATGGAATTTGGAGTAAGAAAGATGAAGATAAAAATATTAAAATAGTTGGGTTAATGGAAAAAATGTTGGGGCTTCTTTTTAAAAGCTACAGAATTCGGTCATAACAAAACGTAACTTTATCCAAGCTTATCTCCTCGGACTCATTAAAAATGCAAAATTGATAATGCCAGGGGTCAAACCTTGGTATCTTGCCTACACCGGTATGTCCTAAAAACCGAGGTATGGTTTTGAATTATCGGGGTCTATGTGGTTCAATGATTACTTTGATGGATTCGGAAGCTTGGGCGACAAGACGGAAACCCAAACCTGTTTCTTTTAGGCTCAACCGATGGGTAATCATCTCATGCACAGGCACACGCCCGGCACGAATCAGTTCTATTGCTTGGGTACAGTCCAAGGGGCTGGCACCGTATGAGGGCAAAAGTGTGATTCCGTTGCGCCAGAATTCATTGACTGGGACAGGGAGATCAACACCCGGATCTGCCGGTGCAAAAAAGAGAACGGTCCCGGCACGATCCACAGATTGTAAGGCTTGGGTGAAAGCGGATAGAACTCCAGTACAAATGATCACCAGGTCGGCAAGTCTGCCGTCGTTGACCTGACGCAGGCGGGTAGGAATATCCTCTCGGGCGTGTATCACCGTATCTGCTCCCAATTCTTTCGCAGCTCTTAGACGATATTCATTGACATCGGTTGTAATCACTCGTCCAGCCCCCAGAGCCCGAGCCAAAAGGAGGTGAAGTAGCCCGGAAATACCACTCCCCAGGATGAGCACAGTTTGTCCCGGTTCAAGTCGTGCTAACCTCTGCCCGCGAATGACACAGCCTAACGGCTCAATAAACGTTCCCTCTTCAAAGGAGAGCTCGTCAGGTAGCGTAAATACTCCCCGATCCACATTGAGTCGAGGTGCACGTATGTATTCAGCGAAGCCACCTGGGTCATAATTCGTGGTATGTAAAGTCTCACAGACAGTGTGATAACCATTTAGGCAATAGCGACAGGTATTGCAAGGAATATGATGGGAGACGAAGACCCGGTCACCAATTTTGTAACGCTCTACCCCGTCTCCTTTCTCCACAATCTCTCCAGCAATCTCATGTCCCAGCACCAGGGGGGCTTTTTTAATCCGATACCATTCCATTACATCACTGCCACAGATGCCGCTGGCTAATACTTTTACCAATATCTCGCCCGAGCCAATCTGTGGCGTTGGCAGCTCCTCCAGCCTCACATCTTGATTGTTGTAATACATTGCTACCCGCATAAAATCTTCTCCTCTGATATGATTATTGAGAGCTTTGAAAAAATCAAATCGGGAGAGGCATTACTGGAGTGTCAAGCTTTAGCTTGACCCAAAGCCTCTTGGAAAACAACGAGTTTTTATATGGTTCACCTATTTATGGTGAGCTTGTGCTTCGACTTTGCTCAGCACCATGAGCCTGTCGAATGGTCGAACCAAAGGCGAACACTCCAAATTCCTTTCAGAGGTTTCACATGAATTCCGAACTATCGTTATAAGCTATTCTTAATATCATTGAATAACTTAAAAGCCTCTTTAGCCGTGGCATTTTCATGAACAATAGCACGCAAAGCTTTCGCCATAGCCACAGGATGAGGATTTTGCCAGATATTTCTTCCCAGATTTATACCAATAGCTCCTTTTTGCATGCCGTCATAGACGAACTCGAACACCTCGATCTCCGTTTCACATTTTGGACCACCTGCCATAACTACTGGAACTGGGCAACCATTAACCACCTTATCAAAGTCTTCTGCACACCAGTAAGTTTTTACCACCCTTGCACCCAACTCTGCGGCAATACGACAAGCTAAAGCAAGGTAACGAGCGTCTTTTTGACCTACCTCCTTGCCCACAGCCGTAACTGCCATTACTGGAATGCCGTAATCTTCACATTCATTAACAAGCTTTGCCAAATTCAACAGTGACTGGTGTTCATAGTCACTTCCCACAAAGATAGAAATACCCACCGCACTCGCATTAAGACGGAGGATCTCTTGGATGGAAGTGGTGATTCCTTCATTGGCTAAGTCTTTCCCAACCATGCTGGTGCCTCCGGATACCCTGAGTATGATGGGTTTACTGTTGGTAGGATCCACTGATGAGCGCAAGACTCCCCTGGTGACAAAGAGTGCATCGCAATAAGGAAGAAGTGGTTTTATAATCTCGCCCGGTTTTTCTAAACACTTAGTCGGTCCTTGAAAATATCCATGATCTATGGGCAAAAAGAAACAATGACCATCGGATTGAATTAGTTGGATTAGCCGATTTTTCATTCCCCAATCCATTTTGAACATCTCCTTTTTCTACTTGTTAATGTTATTTTTCAGGTCTGACGATTAAATACCCTTTCTCTATTAACCAGTGATGAAATTGATAAGTGGTATATTTACAATTGGTTTTACACGTCTCCCTTATTTTCTCATATTCGAAAGAACCTTCTTTTTGAGCATCCAGCTCCAACTGAAAAGGGCATTTCACGTCTTTACAGAATTCTCTCCGTTTATAATCCACATATCCTTTGATTGACATAACCCACCCTCCTAACTCTTCACGGTCTCACAATTTTGCAGAATGGCTTACATGTTTCTGATGTGCCGATATGGAATAAGGATGCACTCTTTCGCAAATTCTTGACTAAATCATAGCGAGGTTTATAATAAACAAAAAGAAATAAGAAGTCAAGTTGCCTGACTACGCCGTTTGCGTCCACTTCCTCTGTTTCGTCTCCACTTACCTCCAGTTTATCCCGCTTTAAGCGGGATCCGCCTTTGGCGGAAAAGTTATCTTTACTCATACAGAGAATCTAACTTCTACACCCAAGGTAAGTCTATGGCGGGAGAAAACTTATGTGATTTATCTAAACTGAAAGTTTACCATTTTTTAAAAGACAACAACCTAAGGCGTGGGCACCCCTGACAAATGAGCCAGAACTTTAATATTCTTTGGGGCTTTCTTCACCTGAAAGGATTCTTAGTCCACCCAAGGTCAAAGCTTCCATCTCATCTTCACCCGGAAAAATTAATACCTTCGCAATGAACTTAACCTTATTGGTGATGAGATTAACCAATCTTTTTGAATTCGCAATTCCACCGGTGAGGACTATGGTATCCACCTCTCCATCCAAAGTTGTCGCCATGGCTCCGATCTCCTTAGCGATTTGGTAGACCATGGCTTCATATATCAGTTTAGCCTTCTTGTCGCCCTGATCGATTCTCTTCTCCACCTCTTCGACATTATCCATCCCCAAATGGGCTAAAAGCCCTCCCTTTTTGGTCAAGAGATTATACATTTCAGGATAAGTGTGCTTTCCTGAAAAACAGAGTTTAGCCAAACCGGTAACTGGCAAAGCCCCGGTCCTCTGGGGAGAAAATGGACCCATGTCATTGGCATTGTTCACGTCTATCATTCTTCCTTTAAGATGCGAGCTGACGCTTATCCCAGACCCAAGGTGGACGATAATCAAATTTAGTCCCTCATATCGTTTTCCTAATTCTGAGGCAGCCTTTCTTGCAACCATTTTGATATTTAAAGCGTGGGAAAGGCTTTTTCTCGTCAGTTCAGGCAAACCTGTGATTCGAGCCACTTCTGGAAACTCGTCTACTGAGACCGGATCGACGATGAAAGCCGGAACGTTGGTATCTTTGGTAATCTCATGCGCGATCAAAGCCCCCAAATTGGAAGGATGATCCGCCTGAACATTGCCCGTTTTTATATCGGAGAGCATTTTCTCGTTGACGAGATAAGTGCCACTTTCCAAAGGTTTAAAAGGACCTCCCCTGCCCACAACTGCAGAAAGATCGTTAACCTTAACTTCATTTCGTTCCAAAAATCTGAGGATCAATCCCCTTCTGTAATCAAGCTGATCTAAGGTTTGCTTAAAGGCGGAGAGATTTTCGGATGAATGCCTTATCACCTCAACCTTTATAGGCTTTGTATCTTCATATAAAGCCACTTTAGTAGAGGTGGCACCGGGATTTATGCTTAGGATTCTGTATGCCATTGAGATTATCCGATCAGTAATGAGCGGCTCTCGTTTGTCGTTTACGAAGCGCGTATCGAAACTCGGCTTTCGGAGTCCGATGCTCGATGATTTTACATTCTATCCTAACTTAATAATTTAAGGGTTGAGTCTGCTATTGCCTAATGCCTATTGCCTACTCCCTGCCTTATTCATGTCTCTGCTTGAACTTTTTGACCTGATTGATTCTTTCCTCTGCTAAAAGATTTGCGGCTTTATAAGTAGGGATGTTCTCTTTTTCCGATCTATCCAAGACTTTGGATAAAAGATCATAGATTCCTTTTGCCTGTTTTTCAGCTCTATCACGGTGGTAACCTTGAAGCTCATTTACCACGTTGATCAAACCACCGGCCCCGATGACGAAATCTGGAGCATAAAGGATTTTCTTTGCGTGTAGAATATCCCCATGCCGATCATCTTCCAATTGATTGTTAGCTGCTCCTGCGACTATTTTCACCTTCAATCTATCGATGGTCCGATCACTGATGATGCCGCCCAAAGCATTGGGGGAAAAAACATCTGCTTCCACGTCATATATTTTTTCAGGCGCAATGATTTGGGCATCAAATCTTTCTTTAACTTCCAAAGTTTTTTGGGGGTCTATATCAGCCACAAAGAGCTTACATTTTTCCTTAAACAAGAGCTCTGCCAAATTGAAGCCCACGTTTCCCAATCCTTGAATAACCACCGAAACCCCGTCCAGCGATTTTTTGCCAAAGACCTTCTCCACACAAGCCAAAAGCCCATGGACTATTCCGATTGCAGTTACGGGACCAGGGTCGCCTCCTCCACCTAAAGCTTTCGAGAGCCCTGTAACCCATTTGGTTTCGTATTTGACGATCTCCATATCTTCAACCGTTGTTCCCACATCCTCGGCGGTAATATACCGACCGTTCAAACTCTCCACGAAACGACCAAATGATCGCAATGTCAGCTCATTCTTATCCTTATTGGGATCACCGATAATTACTCCTTGACCACCGCCCAGATTTATACCCGCCGCCGCGGCTTTGTAGGTCATGCTCTTGGACAAAAGAAGCACGTCTTTTAAAGCCTCGTCTTCAGACTTATATGGAAACATCCGAACCCCGCCAATAGCAGGACCCAAGGTAGTATCGTGGATGGCGATGATCGACCTCAGGCGAGCAACCTTATCCGACCAGAATGCCACCTGCTCGTGTTCACTTTCTACTAATGAATCAAATATTTCCAATGCGGTTTCCCAACAGATTAAACAGATTTTTGGATTATACCTTCCCCCTATCCCATACGGGTCTCCGTCTCCCCCTCTCCATGAAATGGAGAGGGGGACTAAGGGGGTGAGGTCTTGAAGTTACCAATTTGGCTTTCTTTTTTCTAAAAAGGCGGACATTCCCTCCTTTGGCTCACCTGTGGCAAAACATAAACCAAAAGCTTCAGCTTCATAGGAGCTACCGGTGGACAGGTCAGCCTGAATTCCTTTGTTGATTACGGTCTTGGCTAACTTCACCGCTACGGGTCCTTTGGAGGCGATCTTATTAGCCAAGTCCAGGCAAGCGGTCAAAAGCTGGTCAGCTGGAACAACCTGATTGACCAAACCGATGGAACATGCCGTTTGTGCATCGATCATATCACCGGTAAAGATCAACTCTTTAGCTTTGGCAATTCCCACCAATCTGGATAGCCTCTGTGTGCCTGCAAATCCGGGAATTACTCCCAGATTAACCTCTGGCTGACCAAACTTGGCTTTGTCTGAGGCAACTCTTATGTCACAAGCTAAAGCCAATTCGCAACCACCTCCTAATGCGAATCCATTAACTGCCGCTATAACAGGCTTCTCTTGAGTAGCTATGAAATGAAAAACTCTTTGCCCCAATTGGGAGAATTCTCTGGCCTGAAGCGCCCTCATCTCCTTCATCTCGGAAATGTCTGCTCCGGCCACAAAGGCTTTGCCTTCGCCAGTCAATATGATGACCCTAACGTTTTCATTCTCGAAGCTGAGATTATGCATGGCTTTACTAAGCTCAAGCAGGGTTTGGGTGTTTAGCACATTCAAAGCCTCTGGGCGATTGATTTTTACAATCCCGACTTTGTCTTTGATTTCGACTAAAATGCTTTTGAACTCCATCTTTTCTCCTTTATGTTTACCATTCCTATTTTACTTCACACTACCGATTCTTCGATAAGTTTGTCCACTAAGTTTTTAACTTTAAGATGTTCAGACCACTTATAAATGTATTCTATATCCAAATTGTCTCTTTGAACCTGATATATGCCTAATACATCCTTAAATTGCATTTCACTTCCCCCACTTAACTTATACCACTCTAATTTCGTCAGGATCAGATCCTCTGGAGTTGCTATATACGTATCATTTCCAAAGATTTTCTGTTTCTGACGTCTATTAAAACAAGTCTGATGATAAGGATCAGACCTAAGAGGCCAGAAATCAGCCTTGAGTCCCGTATGTGAATCTATCAAATTAAAAGGGCTTCCTTGTGCTATAGCTTCTTGAATGGTTTCCTCAGAAATGTAATACCGATTCGGGTCAAAACTTTTTGCTAACTTTTTTGCATCATGCGAAAGAATAACTGCCACAAAATCAATATCATGAGTAGACCGAGGTAAACCGTAGAAGCTGGAAGCAACCGAACCAGTGAGCATATACGAGATATTCAATCTGTTAAGAACTTGTACGACCGTCCCAAAGAATTCATCCTGTGACATAGCATCATCCTCCGAACAACTTCTTTTTGAATCTCTTCAGGCGTTATTCCGGGATTTTGAGCTTTGATTCCTTCAATCATGATATCCTTCGCAAATTCGAATAGCTCGAATGCGATTCGCACACGTTCTTCTCCGGTCATTTTCCGAAGAATTTCTATATATTGCTTGCGATTCGGTTCTGCCATCGAATGTTTAGCTTTATCAGTCCAGCACCTAACTTAAGTTAGGTGCTGGGGAAAAATTTATTTTAAAAGCTCCCGGGCGATTATCAATCTTTGAATCTCTGAGGTTCCCTCGCCGATCTCACAGAGTTTCACGTCCCGGAAGTATCTTTCTAAAGGATATTTGGAGAGGTATCCATATCCTCCCAGAATCTGAATAGCTTGATAGGTGACAAATCTGCCCACCTCGGAGGCATAAAGCTTAGCCATGGCTGACTCTTTTATTAATTTTTCTCCCCTATCCTTAAGCCAGGAGGCATGGTAAATCAAATGTCTTGCCGCTTCGATCTGGGTAGTCATGTCTGCTAATTTCCATTGAATAGCTTGGAAGTTAGCTATGGGCTGTCCGAATTGCTCTCTCTTTTTTGCATAACTTAGGGCCTTGTCAAAAGCACCCTGAGCGATTCCTAAAGCCATAGCGCCTATGCTGATCCTCCCCCCATCCAGGGTCATCATGAATTGTTTGAATCCCTCCCCCTCTTTTCCTAAAAGATTCTCTTTGGGAATTCTTAAATCTTCAAAAATCAGGGTGGCTGTATCCGAGCCTCTCAAACCCATCTTGTTCTCTTTTTTCCCGACAGTGAAACCTTTCATTCCTTTTTCCAAGATAAATGAGCTGATTCCTTTGTATCCTTTGGTTTTGTCAGTCATGGCAGTGAAGACGAAGGTTCCTCCCACGCTGGCATTAGTGATGAAACATTTGGTTCCGTTGACCACATAGAAGTCACCGTCCAAAACCGCAGTGGTTTTGGTGCCAGCGGCATCTGAGCCCGCCCCTGGTTCGGTTAAACCAAATGACCCCAGTTTCTCCCCTTTAGCTAAGGGAGGAATATGTTTTCTTTTCTGCTCCTCATTGCCAAAAAGATATATGGGATAAAGCCCCAAAGAGTTGTGAGCCGCGACAGTGATGCCGGTGGAGCCGCAAACCCGGGAGATTTCCTCTACGGCTATGGAATAGCTCATGGTGTCGTATCCTGATCCACCATATTTTTCAGGAACCACCATCCCTAAAATCCCCATCTCTCCTAACTTCTTCATGGTGTCAAAAGGGAATTCCCCGGATTCATCGAGGAAGGAAGATTTAGGTTCGATTTCCGCTTCTGCAAACTCCCTGATTTTTTGGCGGAATTCTTCGTGCTCTGGGGTAAGTTTCATATCCTTCTCCTGTATGGCCTTCTCAAAAAAAAGCGAAGACACTCATATTAGCTCGGCATAAGGTTACCTCCCCCTCACCTTGACCCTCTCGGGGGAGAAGGAATCAGTCTCCTCTCCCCTTTGGGGAGAGGACTAAGGTGAGGGGGTTACGTCAAGGGAGTAGTCATTCCTTCAGAAGCTCTCGAGAGATGACAATCCTCTGAGCCTCAGATGTTCCTTCATATATCTCCGTCACCCGTGCATCTCTGAAATACCTTTCCACAGCATACTCTTTCATATAGCCGTATCCTCCATGAATCTGAACTGCCTCATTTACCACCCGGTTTGCCACCTCAGAAGAAAAAAGCTTTGCCATAGAGGCTTCTTTTCCACATTTTTGGCCTTTGCTTTTGAGATGAGCGGCGCGATAGACTAAAAGTCGGGCGGCATCTATCTGGGTGACCATATCTGCCAGCTTGAAGGCGATGGCTTGAAAATTGCAGATGGGTTGTCCAAATTGCACTCTTTCCTTGGAGTATTTTAAAGCCTCTTCAAAAGCCGCCTGTGCAATTCCCACAGATTGCGCTCCTACTCCAATCCTGCCAGAATTCAAAAGGGAAAGAGCAATCTTAAATCCTTGATTCTCCTGACCCAGCAAATTCTCCTTAGGAACCTTGCAATCAGCAAAAGAAAGCTCCCGCGTATCTGAGCCTTTGAGTCCCATTTTCTTCTCGTTAGCCCCGATAGACATTCCTTCTGTGCCTTTCTCTATTAGAAGACAAGAAATACCTTTGGACTTAAGCTCTGGATTGGTCAAAACAAAAACCACGAAAAGATCAGCAATCCCGCCATTGGTGACAAAAGCTTTGGTCCCATTTACCAAATAGTGGTCTCCTTTGAGTAAGGCATTGGCTCTTAGGCTTCCGGCATCGGTGCCCGATCCCGGCTCGGTCAAAGAATAGGCGCCGATCATTTCTCCTTTAGCCAGACGAGAAAGATATTTTTTCTTTTGTTCTGGAGTTCCAAAATTTAAGATAGCATCGCATACAAGTGAATTATGCACAGAAAGGGAGATCATCAGAGCGGCACATGCCTTGGCGAACTCTTCCATAGCGCAGATATAGCTGACGAAATCAAGGTTGGAGCCGCTATATTCTTCGGGAACGAGCATACCTAAATATCCCAACTCGGCAAGCTGTTGGTAAATCTCTTTTGGAATCTCCTCCTTTTCGTCAAATTCCTGAGCACGCGGCAACAAAGTATTTTTGGCGAAATCGGCGGCTGCTTCCTTAACCATTTTCTGTTCTTCAGTAAATTCAAAATCCATAAAAATCTCCTTGTTTTGTTTATCCCTCACATACTCGAAGCACAGCAAACTTTGAAGTTGCTTTATTCTGATCAGCGAGCTATGAAAAAGTCTAATGAGGAAGGTTGGGCTGGAGTGTCAAGCTTTAGCTTGACCTGAAATTTCTTTTCCCCGGATTCCCCTCTTCGAGGCAAAAGCCAAGAAGCTTAGACCTGGTTCACCTAAAGGTGAACACTCCGCGTTTGCTCTCTGAGTAGTTCTTGCAAAACTACGAGCACTGATCAATCCGCTTTTCTGAATATCATGCAGGTTACGGTTCGGTCGTTTCCGCCCATGCTGATCAGCATTCCATAAGGTCTGTTTGAATTAATTTTTACCTGACAATCCCCTGCTTTGCCAGTTAATTGATGAACCAAATCCACAGCCTGCCTGACTCCGGTTCCTCCAGTGTAATGACCGAATCCGACAAGCCCGCCGGTGGGGTTGGTGGGTATTTCTGCGTCCATACGAGTTTTCCCTTCAGCCACGTAAGCGGCCGCTTCGCCATAACCAACCACTCCGGTAGCCTCCAGATGAAGCAGACCACCAATGGTGAAGCAGTCATGAACTTCCAGCACCCCAATATCTTTCGGTCCCAGTCCGCTCATCTCATAAGTTTTCTCCACGGATCTTTTGGTGGTGGTTAATCTGGTGGGTTCCTCTGGTTTTTTGGAAATATCTGCTTGCGACTGTCCCCAACCCACCACTTCTATGGCATCTTTTTTGTCAATCCCAATCTTTTTTAGTCCTTCCTCTGAGGCAAAAATCAAAGCCGAAGCACCATCCGACACTTTGGAGCAATCATATACATTTATATGTTCGCAGAATACCTTGGGATTGGGAGGGGTCATGCCAGCCGCCAACAAATCCTCTATGGTATTATGATATTCCTGGGCTTTGGGGTTCTTCCTCGCATTGGTGATAGCATGAACATACCAGTGAGCCATTCCTTTTCTCATGTAATCATACCCGAACTTCTGGTAGCAGGCTCCTGCCCGGTCAGAAAACTTTGCCGGAAAGAAGTAGACGTGTCCTTCCTTTCTTTGGGTGCGATAGTGACCAGCCCCAGCTAAGATGTCTGCTCCGTAGACTGCTTTAACCGTGTTCTGCACTTCAACTCCTATAGTCAATACCACGTCCGAGACATCCGACAGTATGCTTTTTACTGAAGTGTACAATCCCAGACCGCCAGATCCGCATGCTCCCTCCACCCTGGTGCAGGGTTTGTATTCCAGACTAGGATGAATCATGGGGATCATTGCAGCAAGATTTCCTTGTCGATTAAAGCGCGCCGCCATGAAGTTGCTGATAATTCCTTCATCAATGTTATCGACGTCATTGATTTGTGCGATTACTCCCTTCCCTGCCTCGGTTATGTATTCCTCCAAACCCGGTCGAGGCTTCTTGGGATTGAATTCCTTTCTGCCCGAACCGAAAGAAATGGTATTATAGCCTGCGGTGGCATAAACAGGCTTTCTTAGTTTCTTCATTTTTACCTCCTTGGAATTAACGTATTTCGTTATTTCGTTTATCGGTAGCGAAGCCCGCTTGTGGTGAGCTTGCCGAACCATATCGAAACTCGTCAATCGAAGCTTGATGCTCGAAAAAAATCGAGCCTCTAAGACCAGCTTCGAGTAACGATACCAGCATCGACACCGTTAGACGAACTTCGAATGTATCCCAGTATTTCGTTTATCGTTGGCGAAGCTCGCTTGTGGTGAGCTTGCCGAACCATATCGAAACTCGTCAATCGAAGCTCGTCCTTCGGAAAAATCGAGTTTCGACTTACGAGCTTCAAGCTTCGATACGAGCATCGTAACCGTTAAACCAGCTTCGAAACCATATTATCAAACGTAATCATTGATCGGTCCATAAAGGTGATAAAATCCATTGAGCAAGACATTGTTCACATCCTGGGATGATTTAGCCACACCACTTTTAACCAAAAACTCACCAATCTCTTTAGAATTTTTCAAATAGGCTTTTGCCAATTTTGCCCCTAACGTATTTGAGGCATTTAAGTTCTTAAAATATATGGTGAGTTTCTCGTCCTTTTTAGGATCCATCAAAAGGTTTCTCCAGGGAAAGGTGCCTTCCGGATACTTCCCTAATTTTTTGTCTATCTCTCCACTCCAGCCGGAAGGATCGAACATTTTGTATTCACCTTTATCCAGATCATAGACTCCAGAAAGACGCCCCTTTTCATATTTCAAAAATCCGTCCTTCTGGCTTCCGTCAGCACGCTGACCACCCAAGACTTTTTTCTGAACCATCTTGTCAAGCAGGTCATCCTTTAGATTCTCACCTTTGATATATCCTGAAACCGTCTCGGATATGCACTGATAGACGTCCACTCCAACATAATCTATAAGTTGAAAGATGCCCATAGGTCTAACTAAAAGGTCCTGGCTGAGTTTGTTCATGACGTAAATCGCCCCGGGCAAGGTATATTCGCCTGCCAACTTCTTCGCTTCTCTAATAGCATATAAGCCATCCCTCAGAAAATGACCATTACCTATAAAGCCTGCTATATCGTTAGAAGGAACAATGGTCTTGCGCAACCTTTTGGCAAGCTCCAACGACATCTCTTTTAATTCAGGTTTGGTCTGGTCTGCGGCGATTAGCTCCGCTAATTTTTGAACCGCAGGCGGATTGTAGAAATGGAAGCCAATTATCCTTCCCCCTAAATTTGCCTCTTTGTTCAGAACGTGTATGGGAATAGAAGAGGTGTTGGTGAAATAGATGGTATCCTTGCCTGTAAGCTGATCCAGCTTCTTAAGCAGATCGACCTTAATGTCTTTGTCTTCCACCACCGCCTCGAAGATAACGTGAGAATTTTTCGCCATGCTCAAATCCGTTCCTAATCTGAAAAGCGACATGGCATCATCCACAAACTCCGCTATGACGTCATAATTTTCTACCAGGTCTTCACGATCCTTATATAGATCTCTCAACAAAACAGTAGTTTTCTCTCCAGCTTTTACCAGCTGAGCCTTGAGGTATGCCTGAAGACCATCCAAAGCCACATCGTTAACGTCAATCAAATTCAGGCGGTAGGGGACATTTTTGCTCTCAGGTTTCAGCTTTTGTTTTGCCATCTCCTGAGCTAAAAGAAGCGAAATGCCACTCCCCATCTTTCCAGCCGCTCCGATGACCGACACATTTGTTAGCCTCTCATCAAAAGTCATAAATACCTCCAAAGTTCTGATTTTGGTTTAGTAATGATAATTCATTCTTCATGTTAATTCAAGCTAAAAAGCTTGTGAAAAATATAACATGCATAAGGGAAAAAAGAAAGAACTTTTTTAATTCTTTTGACAAAAAAATAACGTCCCACACAAAGGTGGGACGCTACGAAGATTTATTCTCCCCTTGTCTTACACCTAAAACCTTTCACCTATCACCTGTCATTTCTGAATACCCAGATATCTGAAAAATGTCTGGTTTGACGGATGTAGATTTTCTGCAGTCGGATCAATTCCAAGATTGCCATGAAGGTGACCACCATCACTAATTTGATGGGAGTGTCTATGAAAAGTTCAGTGAAAACCACCCCGTCCCTTTGAGCTAAGTAGCTCAGCACATATTCGATTCTTTCTTCTATGGTGACTTTGGGATAATTTACGGTGTGGAATGTTTCCTTGGGAGAGGAATCCACGATTTTTTTGAAGGCGAGCATCAAATCATATAAGCTTGCTTCCACCAGAATCTCGTCTTTTGGCAATCCCGATAAATCAGGATCGGTGCGGGGAAACCAATGGGATTGTTCCTCTTCTTTATTTTTCAAAATCTGAGCCGCTTCTTTATACTTTCTATACTCTAATAATGCTTGAACTAATTCCTCTCGGGGGTCTTCCTCCTCTTCCTCATCCGCAGTCTTGGGCAGAAGCATCTTAACTTTGATTCGGATCAGAGTAGCAGCCATGACGATGAATTCGCCTGCAACTTCCAAGTTCAAAACCTTCATCAACTCGATATATTCTAAATATTGCTTGGTGATATGAGCGATAGGAATATCGTAGATATTAATCTCGTCCCTTTTGATCAAAAACAGAAGGAAATCCAAAGGACCTTCGAAAACGTCCAATTTAACTGAATATCCGGAACTTTCATCTTGGGGTTTTGTTTCGACCGATCCCATTGTTCCACAGTCAGGTTGATCACATTTCATAGAGATATTGTTTTGTGCTTTGTGACTCGAAAGATAAAGACTTGATACAAAGTAAGGTGCGTATCACGAATGTCACTTACGATTAAATAGAAATAGCATATGCTCAGTTATGCCCTCAGAATTTGCAACACACATATGTCTAAGAAATTGTTCCTCATGAGAAGCTATTTTAAATTCACATTCTGCCTCAGGCAACTCTCTTAGGTCGGATCCTTCTAACCCTGAAATTAGTAGCTTATAATCTCCTTTAACTAAATCGAACCTATCATTTGTCTTAAATCCAATACCTCTAACTACTGCTGAATGACCAGGGGCAACGATAGTCTCGGGCCAACCTGCGAAATCAACCCAGGGCTTAAAGTTTTTTCCTCTCTCTCCGGCGTTCATGCTTTGAATGAAACACTGCCAATACAGTTCTGATGATTTATTATTATCCAGACTCAAGATTTTGCCTGTTAATTTAACTAAGGCTCCTGGACGTGCGCCTTCGTTGAAACAGGTTAAGTTAAGTCCAATATTTACTTTTCCTTCATCAAAATAGTTAAGCATTAATAAATCTCCTACAACAATTTTTATGTCAGCTTTTTTAATAACGTTATAATAATATGTCAATGAAGAAATAATAAATGCCGCAAATGCTACAATTAATGTAATTATATCTTTGGCGCTCAATCCAGTAATACCCAATCCGACTGAGCTTAATCCGGTCGTATCCAATTGTCATTCTCCTTTCTAGTATCACAAAAGTTGAAATCCCTCTGGTTACCTCAAGATATTGTTTCCTTGTCGTCGAGCTAAGCTTTTTCTGAACCGGACTACAGAATCCCTATGCAATAGTCACTCCCTTTTCACCACAGTTTCATTGCCTTTCTTACATCTTGCATGGTCTTTTGCGCCTTGGCTCTTGCTTTATCCGCTCCTGAAGATAATACTTTCTCTACGTAGTCCAAGTTTTTTTCCAATTCCGATCTTTTCTGGCGAATCGGTCTTAAAGCTTGGTTGGTGCTTTGGGCACACATCTTCTTACATTCCACACAGCCTAATTTTCCGGTGGAGCATTTTTCGTGAATGGTTTTATGATCTGGATTATAAATCTTATGCAAAAGATAAACCGGGCATCCGTCTGGATGTCCAGGATCACCAAGACGTATCTTGGTGGCATCGGTATACATTATGGAAATCTTTTTGGTGGTTGACTCCTCCGATTCTCCCATGCATATTTCATTATTATATGATTTGCTCATCTTTCGGTTATCTATGCCCAGAATTCCGGAAAACTGGCTCAACTTTGCTTGAGGTTCTGGAAAGACCTCACCATAAAGAGTGTTGAATCTTCGTGCTACTTCACGCGCCAGCTCAATATGAGGAAGCTGATCCTTTCCCACCGGAACCCAATTAGCCTTGTAGATCAAAATGTCTGCGGCTTGAAGAAGTGGATAACCTAAGAAGCCATAACTATCCAAACCCAACTCCACGCTCTTCTCTTTATATGAAGGAACCCTCTCCAGCCATCCAAGAGGGACGATCATGGAAAAAAGAAGATGAAGCTCTGCATGTTCTTTGACCTGAGATTGAAGGAAGATGGCACACTTTTCAGGTTCAAGTCCGGCGGAAAGATAATCTATGGCAACATCTATTATCCGATCACCAAGATCAGAAGTATGATCAAAATCGGAGGTCAAGGCATGCCAATCCACGATGCAACAATACATCTCGTAATCGTCCTGGAGCTGAACCCAATGTCTCAAAGCTCCTTCTAAGTTACCCAGATGTAATTTTCCAGTGGGCTGCATACCGCTTAAGATCACTTCTTTTGCCATCGGTTCCTCTTAGGTTTAAGGTGAAAGGTCTTAGGTGATAGGTGTTAGGTTTTTGATCTCCATTTTAATAGTGATTGTTCCAAGCCTCTCAACATCTTCCCGCATTCACTATATTTTTCGAAATACTCTTTATATATTTCCGGACATTGTTGTCCCGCCTGATATCAATAAACAATTTTTTCATCGGGCCTACAAAGTCCCGATGCAACAGAACATCTTATCGTAGCTTCATCGCCTTTCTTACCTCTTGCATCGTTTTTTGTGCCTTTCCTCTGGCTTTTTCCGCTCCAGAAGTTAATACTTTTTCCACATAGGGCAGATTTTTTTCCAATTCGGCTCTTTTTTGGCGAATCGGTCTTAAGGCTTGGTTGGTGGTTTCGGCACACATCTTTTTACATTGCACACAGCCCAGCTTTCCGGTGGAGCATTTTTCGTGAATGGTTTTATGATCTGGATTATAAATCTTGTGCAAAAGATAAACCGGGCATCCGTCTGGATGTCCGGGATCACCCAGACGTATCTTGGTGGGATCGGTATACATTATGGAAATCTTTTTGGTGGTTGACTCCTCCGATTCTCCCATGCATATTTCATTATTATATGATTTGCTCATCTTCCGGTTATCTATGCCCAGAATTCCGGAAAACTGGCTCAACTTTGCTTGAGGTTCTGGAAAGACCT
>Ga0315289_10001463_pt1 | contig 36835 bp, 38 predicted proteins | sample YL17G11_40_MG_FD_203452 | JGI IMG/M metagenome (GOLD analysis project Ga0315289, IMG submission 203452) | Sediment microbial communities from Yellowstone Lake, YNP, Wyoming, USA - YL17G11_40 | ecosystem: Environmental > Aquatic > Freshwater > Lake > Sediment | place: USA: Wyoming | collected...
TTTTTCTGATTCGCGTATGTTTGCCGCTAATCCTGATAAGAAAGTAAAGCGAGTTTTGGTGGGCGTGGATATTGATACCTCTGAATTATTGTTAGCCAAGGAGTTATCAACCAAAAAGCCGATTGACCTAATTATTTCCCACCATCCCATAGGTAAGGCCTTGGCTGGCTTGCACGAAGTTATGCATATGCAGGCGGAAATTTTGGCTATGTATGGCGTGCCCATTAATGTCGCAGAGAGTTTAATGAAGGTGAGAATGTCAGAAGTATCACGTTCTGTTTCTGCCGGTAATCATTACAAAGCTCTGGACGCGGCCAAGCTTTTAGGTTATGAGGTCATCTGTGTGCATACAGCCACAGACAATCTAGTTGCCAACCATTTGAAAAAACTAATTGATAAGAATAAGCGCAATATTGAAACAGTCGGTGATATTATGAAATTATTAAAAGCTATTCCGGAATATAAAAAAGCCATGGAACAGAAAGCCGGTCCATGTTTATTCGCTGGCGCGGAAGAAAATTTCGCTGGCAAGATTGCTTTAGCGGAAATTACCGGCGGCACGGAAACTAACAAGGAAATGTATGAAAAAATGTCCCAAGCGGGCATTGGCACCGTGATTGGCATGCACATTTCGGAGGAGCACAAAAAAGAAGCGGAAAAGCATCACATCAATGTCATTGTCGCTGGCCACATTTCTTCAGATTCCATTGGCATTAATTTATTTCTTGATGAGATTGCAAAGCGAGGCATTGATATTATCCCTTGCGCTGGGTTGATACGCGTGAAAAGAGGCAGGAAATAGTGGAGTAGCCCCGCCTAGGGCGGGGGCGCGCCGATTTACAAAATTAATTTAAAATATATGCCAGATCAACCTTCCCTAGAACAAAAGCCGAAAAAGAAAAATTGGTTTTTTAGACATAAAATTATTACTGGGATTTTGGCAATTGTTATATTTATTATTGTCATCGCCTCTTTGGGTTCTAAAAGTGGCACAAACACAAACACTGCTAATACCGCTACAACCCAAAATCAAAATATCAATACAACGAAAACAATCACGATACCCTCGCTGGTTGAATATGATGATGATAAAACTGCAGATGACGCTATTGCAGATATAAAGCAAGAAAACGTAACAATCCCCTCAAACTATACGGTTGTGTCAGCAAGTAGCTCTAATATCACAAATCCAGTTGGCTCAGAAGCAATTGTTTCAAGCGTGGTTGATGGCGATACAGTAAAATTATCTGATGGTAATAAGGTTCGTATTCTCGGAATTGACACACCGGAAACCGTTGATCCCAGAAAAGCAGTTCAATGTTTTGGCAAAGAGGCGTCAGCAAAAATGAAAGAACTGGTTAATGGCAAGAAAGTAATCCTATTAGTAGACTCCAGCCAGGGTGACAAAGATAAATATAGGAGACTTTTGAGATATATTTACATTGGCGATACTGATATTGGTGCAGAAATGATTAAAGAAGGATATGCTTTTGCTTATACTCAATACCCAGTTTCTAAAATGGAAGAATACAAAACTTTAGAAAAAGAGGCGAGGGATAACAAGAGAGGCTTGTGGGCTGAAAACACTTGCAATGGTTCAACGGCATTTCCCACACAAACCACCACGCAAACAAATACAAACTCAACAATGATTACCAATACAAATACAGCGAAGAATATTAATACTACAACGAATACCAATACGGCCGTAAATACTAATAAAGCTACGAATACCAACGCTGCTTTAAACACAAACACTGCTACAAATACTAATACAGCGCTAAATGTTAATCAAAATACTAATACTAATATAAATACAAATCAAAACACTAATACGGCCATAAACACAAACACTACTACAAACACCAATACAACTACTAATACTAATACCTCAAAATATACGTGTGATTGCAAAAAAACCTGTACTCAAATAACAACTTGTGATGAGGCATATTATCAATTAAACACCTGCGGTTGTTCAGTAAGAGATGGCGATAAAGATGGTGTGCCATGTGAGGATATTTGTCCGGGTGGCTAATTATAAATTTTTAAATTATGCCTAACCATAAAAAAAACAGAATAATCACCACCAAAGAAAAGCCAGAGGATAAGACTTTGGATTTGACTTTGCGGCCAGGGTCGCTTAAAGAATTTATTGGGCAGGATAAAATTAAGGACAACCTGAAGATTTTCATGGACGCGGCGAAAAAGCGAAAGGAGCCCCTGGAGCATGTTTTGTTTCATGGTCCGCCTGGCATTGGGAAGACGACTTTGGCACATATTTTAGCTCATGAAATGGGTGTGAACATTCGCGTGACTTCTGGCCCAGCCATTGAACGGGCTGGCGACTTGGCTGCGATTCTTACTAATTTGGAAGATGGCGATATTTTGTTTATTGACGAAGTTCATCGCCTAAATCGCGTGATTGAAGAGGTTTTGTATCCGGCTATGGAAGAATACGCTTTAGATATCGTCGTTGGCAAGGGTCCTTCGGCGCGGACTTTGCGGTTGGATTTACCGAAATTTACTTTAGTCGGCGCCACGACCAGAGTACATTTGCTTTCCTCGCCTTTGAGGGACAGGTTTGGCAGTACCTACCGCTTGAATTTCTATGAAGACGCTGACATTGAGAAAATTGTCCAGCGCTCGGCTAAGATTCTTAGTATTGAACTTGAGCCAGCCGCTGGCCAGGAAATTGCCAAACGGGCGCGGAAGACGCCGCGCGTGGCTAACCGTTTGCTCAAAAGAGTCAGAGACTACGCGCAGGTAAAAGCTGACGGCAAAGTAGTCGCGCCTTTAGCTTTGGAAGCGCTCGGGAAACTGGAAATTGACCAGTATGGCCTGGATGACATTGATCGCCGGATTTTAGTCACTATTATTGATAAATTTTCTGGCGGGCCAGTTGGTTTGAACACCATTGCCGCAGCCATTGGCGAAGAAATGGACACTATTTGCGATATTTACGAGCCATTTTTGTTGCAATTAGGCTTTTTAGCCAGAACCCAGCGTGGTCGCGTGGTCACAGAAAATGCATATAAACATTTAGGCAAAAAATCGCCGAAGAACCTGCAAAAGAAGTTGGTTTAGAAATGCAAAGCTGGCGTTTTGCTAGGCCTCTAGTAAGCGTATAAAAAAATCCGCCAGACTAAGATATTCTTCAGTCTGGCGTTTTAATGATTTTGCTGGGCGATTTTTACTACTTGTGGATTTCCACCTTTCCATGTTGATTTTCCTCCAACTTTGCTAAAATTTTCCTTGTCAAATGCGTTATCTGGGGGAATTGGATCCAGCCGCATTCGACATCCTCACATACAGAAACCAGAATGATCTCCCCACTTTTGATCAAGTAACCGAATGGTAGTTGACATTTTCCGCAGTTTATACAAACTGGCGGAAAAAATTTCAATCCCATTTCTGGTGGCATAGCGTCAGTAATAGCCTTAATCGGTAGCTGGCCATTGTAGCTTAGAGTAAGTCTACGAGAAGACTCCTCTGTGCTAATAGGGTCAGATTTGTTGCGACAAAAAACATTGCTATACATTTTCATCACCTACTTTCTACCCAGTAAAATCATTTCTTAAAGTTCTTTTTTGGTTTACCCCTCCTCCTGCCTTGCTACCTCCTATTTAAGGCAATATTAAACGTAGGCGCACCTTAGGAATTTGTCAAGTCCCCCGGTGGAAAACCTGTGTATGATTATTATTTGATTGAATACAAGATTTGTTCGTTTGTAAGAATCAGTGCCGTATTATCAGCTTTTAATTATTTAGATTTTAACTTATACTGAAATTACCTATGACTTTTAAATATTTGGATAATATCGCTACGGCAGATGCTGCTTTTGAAGTGGAAGCGCCTGATTTGAGTCAGTTATTTCAAGAAGCAGCCGAGGCGACTTTTGCCATTATGGCGGATTTGTCAGCCATAAAGCCCGCCAGCCATAAAGCCGTAAAGCTGTCCGCTGATAAAATTGATCAGCTACTTTTTGATTGGTTGTCGGAATTAGTTTATTTAAAAGACAAAGATAAAATAATTTTTTCGCAATTCGAGGTTGATATTAAGAAAAACAAGGAGTATAAATTAATTGCCAAAGTTTGGGGCGAGCCGATTGATTTGACCAAACAGGATTTGAAAGCTGACGTGAAGGCGATTACTTATTACCAGTTCAAGGTGGAGCAGCGAGGCGCTGGTTGGTATGCGATGATAGTAGTCGATATATAATAAAAATATGAGGGAAAAATTTGGAGAACAATTTTTACATCAAAAGGAATCTAAACTTCATACTTCTGATCTAGTAGAGCATGAGATGGAAAGGAAGAAGGGAAAGGGTGAAAAAGTCTCGCAAAAACCGGCAGATAAAATTGCCGACTGGCTTAAGGTTATTGAAAGAACTCATCTGGGACATCGAGATGATCCGAGAGTTTTGGAGAGAATTAAAGATTATTATCACAAAAAATATGTCATAAGACAGGAAGACATCCCTGAAAGTTATTTCAATAATCGAAAGAGATTGGCGCGCGAACAAGGTCGTGGCGACATTGAGATTACCGATGAAATAAGAAGTCAATCAAGTGAGGTAATTATTAGCGATCAAAAATCAACTTTAGACAATTGGATAGAGTATTTTAATACTACTGATTCTAAAAGCTGCCCCACGTGGGCTAAATACTGGGCGTTTACTAATATGCTCAAGCTTTCTACCTATGACAAAGAAAAACATGCTTTTGCTAAACGAGATAAAGACACAGTGGCTCCCTTTCCAGATCTTAATCGTGAATCATTGGCTTACGTGATAGACATTATTGTTAAAAAGGCAAACAAAGAAGGGATACAGTCTACAGAATATAATCCTGAACTAAAAAAACTGATTGAAGGAGCTAATTTTGGCAAACTTTACGCCTATGCCATTGAGAAAGTAACGCCGACTGAAGAAAATGAACTGCTTAATACCAACGGCGAGTGGATCAAATATCCGCAAAACTCCGACCACATGCCGCTCGTAAGGTCTCTCCAAGGCTACGGCACTGGCTGGTGCACTGCCGGAGAATCAACGGCGCAGGCTCAACTTGAGGATGGCGATTTTTATGTCTATTATTCTTATGGAAAAGATGACAAACAGGGGCATCCGACTATTCCCAGAGTCGCGATTCGTATGGGAGGTTCACAGATTGCAGAAGTCAGGGGGATTGCTCCTGAGCAGAACCTTGATCCCCACATTGGTGATATAGTCAATAAGAAATTAGCAGGATTTCCAGATGGCAAAGCCTATCAAAAAAAATCCGCCGATATGAAGCGGCTGACTGAAATGGATAAAAAAAATAGCGCCGGCGAGGATTTAACTATTGACGACCTTCGTTTCTTATACGAGATTAATTCAAAAATAGAAGGATTCGGTTACAAAGCAGATCCAAGGATTGAAGAAGTAAAAGAAAAAAGAGATGTTAAATCCGACCTTTCTTTGATAACCGGTTATTCTAGACAACAAATTAGCACGACAAAAGAACAAGCTTTGAGGGGTGAAATTAAATTTCATTACGGCAATCTTTATCTTGGGGGCGTCCGATCCGCTCAAGGACTTAAACTGCCCGAAACCGTAAACGGTTTTCTTTATCTTAATGACCTTCAATCTGCTGAAGGACTTAAACTGCCCGAAACCGTAAACGGTCACCTTGATCTTAGTGGCCTCCAATCCGCTCAAGGGCTTAAACTATCTGAAACTGTAAATGGTAATCTTTATCTTGGGGGACTCCAATCTGCCGAAGGACTTGAACTACCTGAAACTATAAAGGGCGGTCTTGATCTTAAGGGCCTCCAATCAGCTGAAGGACTCATACTACCCAAAACTATAAAGGGCAGTCTTAATCTTAGGAGCCTTAAATCTGCAGAAGGGCTTAAACTGCCCGAAACTTTAAAGGGTGATCTTTATCTTAATGACCTTCAATCCGCCGAGGGACTTGAACTACCTGAAACTGTAAATGGTCACCTTGATCTTGGTGGCCTCCAATCCGCTAAAGGGCTTAAACTGCCCGAAACCGTAAACGGTTATCTTTATCTCAGGAGCCTTCAATCTGCTGAAGGACTCATGCTACCCAAAACTATTAACGGCGGTCTTGATCTTAGTCGCCTCCAATCCGCTAAAGGGCTTAAACTGCCTGAAACTATAAAGGGTGCTATTGATCTTAGTGATCTCCAATCTGCCGAAGGACTTGAACTACCTGAAACTGTAAATGGCGGTCTTTATCTCAATGGCCTCCGATCTGCCGAAGGGCTTAAACTGCCCAAAACTATAAAGGGCGGTCTTTATCTTAAGGGCCTCCAATCAGCTGAAGGGCTTATATTACCTGAAACTGTAAACAGTGATCTTGATCTTAGTAGCCTACGATCTGCTGAAAAAGAAAAGTTAAGAGCAAAATACCCTAAACTAATAATTAGATACTAGAAGAAGAAATATTTTTAAATATGCACTTCTCATGGATTGGCTTATTAAATAATGAGACTCTGAATTAAATTCAGAATGACTGATATTCGCCTGCCACATTGGTCATGCTGAACTTGATTCAGCATCTCCTTAAATAGAATAGTTTACAAATATGGATACTAAATACATAAAACAAGTAAATAACTATCTCTGGGAAATCTCACCGGAGTACAAACGCGGCATGCGGGTGCCGGCGCGCATTTATGCTTCGCAGAAAATCTTCAATGAAATGGATGAGGGAGTTTTTGAACAGGTGACTAATGTGGCCACTTTGCCGGGGATCCAAAAATACGCTTTTTGCATGCCGGATGGCCACTGGGGTTATGGTTTCCCGATTGGCGGAGTAGCCGCTTTTGACTTAGATTCGGGCATTATTTCACCGGGCGGCATTGGTTTTGACATTAATTGTGGCGTCAGATTAATCAAAACTAATTTGGATATCGCTGAAGTTCAGCCGAAAATTAAAGAATTAATTGAGGTTTTATTTAGATTGATTCCTTCTGGCGTAGGCTCCACTGGTTTTATCAAATTAAAGGCCGCGGAATTTAAAGAAGTCATGAAAAAAGGCGTGCGCTGGTGTGTAGAAAAAGGCTATGCATACGAGAATGATTTGGAAAGGATTGAAGAGTACGGTTCCATGGCCGGCGCCAATCCAGATAAAGTTTCTGACAAAGCCCTCAAGCGCGGCATTGACCAATTGGGCACGCTCGGTTCTGGCAATCATTATTTGGAAATTCAAACTGTCAGTAAAATATTTAATCCAAGCGTAGCCAAAGTTTTTGGTATAGAAAAAGAAGGTCAAATTACAGTGATGGACCATTGTGGCTCGCGCGGTTTTGGCCATCAGATTGGCACGGATTATTTAAGGCTTTTTGACCGGGCGATGCCCAAATATGGCATAAAGGTCTTAGACCGCGAACTGGCTTGCGCACCATTCAAATCACCAGAGGGGCAGGCTTATTTTGGCGCCATGGTTTGCGCCGCCAATACTGCCTTTGTTAATCGCCAGGTGATTACGAATAAAATCCGTGAAGGCTTCCAGCAGATATTTAAAAAGAAACCAGCGGATTTAGGCATGGATATTGTTTATGATGTGGCACATAACATCGCCAAGCTGGAGGAGCATAATATTGATGGCAAACTCAAAAAAGTCTTAATCCACCGCAAAGGCGCCACGCGCTCCTTTGGCCCGGGCCAAAATGAATTGCTGGAAGTTTATCGCAGCGTTGGCCAGCCTGTGATTGTGGGCGGCTCTATGGAAACTTCATCGTATTTACTAGTGGGCACTAAGGAGGCCATGGAAAATACTTTTGGTTCCACCTGTCATGGCTCTGGACGAACGATGTCGCGGACGCAGGCCAAAAAAAGAGTCCATGGCCGTGATTTGCAAAAAGAAATGGAAAAGAAAGGCATAATTGTCAGAACTTATACTTATTCCGGCTTGGCAGAAGAAGCCGGATTTGCCTATAAGAATATTTCCGAGGTGGTCGAAACAGTGGACAAGGCTGGCCTTTCCAAGAAGGTTTGCGAGATGAGGCCATTAGCGAATATTAAAGGATGATTATGGAACAAAAAAAAGATAAATTGGTGATGGGACAATTTAGCGATGCATTTATTCCGATCATGGACGGAGTCAGTTTTGTGGTGAAAAACTATGCCTACTGGCTTAATAAAAAATACGGCCGGTGCTATGTGATTACCACCTCGATGCCTGAGCATAAAGATAATGAAGAAATGCCTGTTTTAAGATTTCGTTCTCTGCCCTTGCCAAAGAGACCGCCCTATCGATACGGTTTCCCCAGGCTTGATTTAATCTTTCAGAGAAAATTAAAAAAGATAAATTTTGATATTGTGCACGCGCATTCGCCATTTTCGGCCGGTTTTCTAGCTTTAAGAACAGCGCGAAGACTAAATATTCCCATTGTCGCGACGTTTCACACCAAGTATAAAGATGACATTAGATATTTTACTAAAGCCAAATCTTTAATAAATTACGGTGTTAAAATGATTATCAAATTCTATCACGCCGTTGATACTGTCTGGGTGCCTAATAAATTTAGCATAGAAACATTGAAAGAATACGGATATAAAGGGAACATAGAGATTATGCCCAATGCTACAGATGTTATACCTCCGAGAAATCTATCACCTCTTTTATCTATTGCTAATCATGATTTTGGCACCATTAAAAATGAATTTGTTCTTTTATTTGTTGGTCAACACATATGGGAAAAAAATCTCAAATTCCTTTTAGAGGCTATTGAAAAGCTTTCCCGCTTAGAGAAAAATTTCAAAATGGTTTTTGTCGGTGGCGGGTACGCCAGAAAAGAAATGGAGGAAATTGTGCGAGAAAGAAAAATAAGAAATAAAATCAGATTTTTAGGTATAGTGAGAGATAGGCAAAAAATACAAAGTTATTATGCCAGAGCTGATCTTCTTATTTTTCCATCAATGTATGATGTGTCGCCACTGACTCTTCAGGAAGCAGCTGCCTTTGAATTGCCAGCGCTTCTGCTCCTGAACTCAACAGCGAGCGAGGGAGTAATCGATGGGGAAAATGGTTTTCTCTCAATTAATAATACTGATGATTATGCTAAAAAAATCGCTTATATAATGGATCATCAAGAACTTCTGAAAAAATGCGGTCAGGGGGCTTACAGCTCCTTTTATCGTCTTTTTGAACCAGTGGTTGATGATGTTTTTCAACGTTATCAGCTTATAATTAAAAGATATAAAAAAAATTTGGAGTAGGGGGATCTTAAAGGCCAGCCTTTCCAGAAAAGTTTGCGGATTGAGGCCATTGGTAAATATTAAAGGATAACGTATGCCACTTTTTTGATAAATTCATCCCCACACCAATTAGTGGTATTGTCTATTTTGGCGGATATTTGAAAATTGGTGTGGGGATAAAAAAGCGGTGCTTTGGGGAAAGCACCGTTTTATGAATAAACTTATTCTTTTTCACCTTTACTCTTTTGGGCACACTTGCCATATTTTATCAGGTTTTATCTCTTCCTCAGGCATTCTTAGCCATTTAAGTAATCCGAATACATGCCAAAAATCACATTTTTTCCAACCTCCTCTCCGAAATATTGGCCTGAGTATTATTGGGGCAATAGCGAGACCCACTAATAGACTTATAAATATCCACTTTATGAGCTCTAGCATTTTTCCTCCTTTTTATATAATTATTTTTCTAGACACATTACCCTCGATTAAGGTAAAAAATTTTTCTCTGTATTTTTTGGCCGCCTGAACCATTTCCATAAAATAACTATTTGGAGGCACGCCTTGTTCGTGTAGTTCTTCGATGAAAAGACTACAACTATCAATACAGATAAAGTGGTATGTTGGCCTTTTTGGAGTTACGTAGATTTCTAGTGAATGATTAATCGCCAGACCATAAAGAAAAGGATTTTCCTGTTTGATAAGCAGTGAAGGCTTCCCACATATTATTTTAACGGAATTACCTCCTGTCCTATTAATAAAAGAGGTTAAAGCATTTTTGAAGTTAGGATTTTCAAAAAAGGTGGGATTTAGACTGCCAACAACAAATAGGAGCTCTTCCTCGGCGTTCTGCAGAATACGCAGACTAATAAATTGGTAGGCAGCCTCTATGCTAATAGACGGGAAATACCATTCTTCAAATCCCAGAAATCTTTTAAGGCTAGTTCCCCAGAATCCATCCCCAATTTTTTCTATCACTTTTGATTGTAAAAGGGCCATGATAACTCCTCCTTCATTATTTGATTTATGTTTATCTTTGTTTATTTCAGCTTAGCAAATGCTTACTATTTGTCAAATAAAAAACCGGTGCCTTGTAAAAAAGCACCGTTTTTGTTGGGTGAAAAAGAGCAAGTATCGGGTATGCTATGGGGTTAACCACCCCAGGAAGATTTGTTTCCGTCAGACTCACCAGGATCTCCTCCCTTGGCTGCACTTACTGAAAAAAGAATAATAACTACTACCACGAGAAGATAAAGCCCAGTGCAAGTGAAGGTTTGATAACCCATAGTATTATAGCCATTAATAGTAGAAAAAGAATTATTGCACCCACTTTATACCTCCTTACTAATTTTGAAAAAAAATTTCAAATTGCCATTTTGGTAATTAGCCGTAGAGATGTTTCCATTCGTCCTGTTGCTGTTCCCGTTCTTCTCTTTTTATTTCTTTTCTTATTTCTCTTTCTCGCCGTTCCCGCCGTTCAAGCTCGTCTCTTCTGGCTTCTTCCGGTGTTTCTTCATGAAAGAATGCATATAAGAGTGCTAGAATAATACCTGAAAAAAACGACACGAGAAGCATTATACGATTACGAAGCAATGCAGCCATAAAGAAACATAATATTGCAAGCCCACATAGCCAAAGGGACAATATTTCTATTTTCTGTTGCCAGTTAGATTTAGGCATATTTTCTCCTTCACACGCATGGCGTGCATTTTTGTTGGTTTTAAAATTGCTATTTTAGCAATTTCAGCCTAGCAAAATTGTACGATTTGTCAAGCATCGTTTGTTTTTTTTGGCAACAATAAAAAAGCGGTGCCTTGGGGAAAAAGCACCGTTTTGGAACAAACTTGTCCTTTATCGCCTATACTGTTTCGGGCACACTTGCCATATTTTATCAGGTTTTACCTCTTCTTCGGGCATTCTTAGCCATTTAATTAATCCGAATACATGCCAAAAATCACATTTTTTCCAGCCTGCTTTTCGAAATATCCACCTAACTATTATCGGGGCAATAGCGAGACCCACCAATAGACATATAAATAGCCACTTTATGAGCTCTAGCATTTTCCCTCCATACTATTTCAAGTTAAAGTCAACTTTATACTGCACCCAGACAGCGATAGCCTGGCCGTTGTTAATGGCTGGCTTGTATTCATTCTGCATTGCTGCCTGAATAGCCGCCTCGCAGAAGATATCAGCGTTTACGCTCATCTGTTTTAGGCATTTGGCCTCCCTGACTTTGCCATGTTTATCGACGAGCGCTTGCACCCATATTTTCCCCTCTACTGATGATTTTCTGGCTAACTCAGGATACGTTGGCTTAATCCATTTTATTGGCACAGGCTCCTCTTCGCGAGCGACAAACTCATCGGCGGCGGGAAGGTATTCTTCCGGCGCAATTTGGACAACTAAGGATTCACCCTTGCCCGTTCCTTCGGTAGCCATGGTAGGATTCTGCAGAATTCCTAATTCAGCCTGGCTGGCTAATGTTACAGTTTCTTTAACCTGGTTATCCGGCACTGCCTTAGGAATGCCTACTGATGGTGCGGCAGCGGCAGATGGGGATGGAACCAATACTTGGGGCGCAACATTTTGGGTTAGAGAGGGAGGTGGTCCTAACTCTATGGGTGACCTGAGGGTTATAATCCTTTTAGCCAGTGGTTTTTGTGCTTGCATATGGGTAAAATACAGGATAGAACCAATCAGAAGAAAATATATCAAGGCGGAAAGCAGAACGGCCAAGCTGAAGTTTCTCTGATAAGATCTTTTGAGCTCAAAAGCTCCGTAAGGCGTGGCGAGTTTCATCTCAATCGCCTCCTTTTTGTTTTTGGTTAATTTGTTAATTTACTATTTTAGCAATTTCAGCCTAGCAAAATTGCGGAATTTGTCAAGTAAAAAACCGTCCAAAGTTTATTATTATCGATGGACGGTTGGTTTTTCCCGAACATAAATCACAGCCAACTGAAATATAAAGCAATAATTATTGCTATAAGAACGAGTACTATCATATATCCAATACCTGTCATTTTTTCTTCGAAGAGAAGTTTACTGCTTGCGGCCAGCCCACCCAAGACACAGAGCCCACTGATTAAAAATAAATTATTCCAGAGAGCTGTTTTATGGTGTTGGGCGATGAAGCCGGAAATTATAAAAGTGATACCTAACAAGATTAACAAAGTGCCGACCACCTTTCTCCATTTTTTCATTTTTCCTCCTCTGTTTTATGGTTTTTTAATTTACGATTTTCGTTTAGTTCAGCTTACCAAAAGCTTAGAATTTGTCAAATATACATAGAGACTAATTTGTTTTTTGAATCAAAAAAAGCTATAATTAACTAATTATGGCCATACCTTACTACATTTTTTTAATTATTTATCTATTGACAGTTTTGATATTTTTTGCTTTGTCCGTGTTAAATTTTTATCACATTATTCGTTTTGGTTATTTCCGGCTTACCAGCGTCTTTGTCACCTTTTTGTATTTAGGTGCGGCGGTGGTCATTATACTTTTGACCTTAAACGCTTTGGCTAATGTTGACTGGGCAGCGAACATAGAATTTGGCAATTATCAAATCACGACTTAAATTTATGCCTACTCTAAAATTTCCTGGCCAAGAGCCAGACGAAACAGAGGTTTATACTTTTCGAAGACATAAAATAATTATCGGCAAGAGGATTTTTTTGTTTTTGATAGAGGTGCTAATACCGATCATTATTTATTATGTTCTTAAGAGTTATACTGATTGGCTGGCTGATAATTCCAGTATTCCGTATATTATTTTTGTGTTTCTGGGAGGTATTTATTATCTTTATATCATGCTTTTTCTTTATCAGGCTTGGATTGATTATTATTTGGACCTTTGGATTATTACCAATGAAAGAATTATCAGCATTGAACAGCAGGGCTTATTTAAGAGAACAACTTCAGAATTAAGAATACACCGCGTCCAGGATGTCACTTCAGAGGTACACGGATTTTTGCCGACTATTTTTAAATATGGTGACGTACATGTGCAGACAGCCTCTGAACAGGAAAGATTCAATCTTTTACAAGTGCCCCATCCTGATGAAGTAGCACGGAAAATCATGGCTTTGCAAGAAAAATATGTTGAAGAAATTGGCCTGCCCCCCAGTGAAGTTTTTGAAATAAAAAAATCAAGCGAAAAAGATGAAGCTAAGCCTGTTTGATTACCATTTACCGCGCCAGCTAATTGCCCAAAAACCAGCTAAGCCTCGAGACAGCTCGAGACTTTTAGTTTATAATCGTAAAACCAAAAAAGTAATCCATGACTATTTTTATAGCATTGGAAAATATCTAAGAGCAGGCGATGTTTTAGTTTTGAATAATTCCAAAGTTTTTCCGGCGCGGCTTTGGGGCAGGAAACCTACTGGCGGCAAGATGGAAGTTTTTCTGTTAAAAAAAGTCAAAGGCAAGATTTGGGAAGTTTTGATAGGAGGCAAGGCTAGGCGCGTGGGGTTAGAGATAAAATTTCCTAAGGGGTTGAAGTGTCAAATTATCAAAAAACTTCCCGCGGGAATTTGGCACGTCAAGTTTAATTTCGGCGGAAAGCGATTCGAGAATAGCATTAACAAAATTGGCGTGGCGCCCACGCCGCCATATATTAAGTCGGCGTCAAATCTGAAAGATTATCAAACAGTTTATGCGCAAAAAACAGGTTCAGTGGCGGCGCCGACAGCGGGATTCCATTTTACTAAGTCTTTGATGGCTAAATTAAAGAAACAGGGGGTCCAATTTGAATATGTGACCCTGCACGTGGGCTATGGCACTTTTCAGCCGGTGAAAGTTAGCGAAATTGAAAAACACAAAATGCACCCAGAGTATGCAGAGTTGGATAAAGATACCATCAAACGCTTAATCGAAGCCAAAAGGCGTGGTAGGCGCATCGTAGCGGTAGGAACGACGAGTGTGAGGGTCTTGGAATCCCTTATTCACAGGCCGCATGGGTTTCGCGGTTGGATAAATACATTTATTTATCCTAGCTATCGCTTCAAGTTTGTGGACGCGATGATTACCAATTTTCATCTACCTAAGTCAACGCTTCTGATGTTGGTGAGTGCCTTGGTGGGTCGGAAAAATGTCCTTGGTATTTATCAGCGAGCCATTAAAAAGAAGTATCGCTTTTATAGTTTTGGCGATGCAATGTTAATTGTGTGATAACCCTTTACTTTTTCGATAATGTGAGATACACTACCTTTATTCGATTATTGTACATTTTAATATTATAATTTAGTCAATATACCCAAATAGGAACAAAGGAGGTTTTTAATGGGAAATAAATGTGTTGTAGTTTTTGTTGGGCCGTCTGGCATAGGTAAAACATCAAATGCTAGACTATTGAGCCGACGTTTCAATTTTGCCCGTTCAATCTGTATAACGACATCACCGCCATGGGATGATGATGACGAGGAGTGTTGTCGCTATGTCGACAAAGTAACTTTCTTACAAATGATCAAACGGAATCAATTCATAGAATGGGATCAGTACGGAGATAATTTTTATGGCACGACGTGGGAAAGTATACGTTTATGTGATAAACCAGATTGTCCAGGTTTAGTGATCTGCTCATCACCGGCTGGTTACCCCCAGATAAAGTCTAACCTTGAAAATGTTATTGGGATTTCACTTCTTCCTGAATCGGGAGACATAGCTTGGCTCAATAAAAAGCTAAAAGACAGGGGTACAAACTCGCCGGACGATATTGAGGTGCGCACAAAAATTCTCGAAAGTTACATTCATGAAACTAAGAATCTAGAATTGCCTACTGTCTATTTGGGCTATGAACCGGAGACATGGGAAAGAGCATTTACTGAAATAATAGAAATTATTAAGCAGGCAGGATTCAAAATTAGTGATAGGTAGCAGCTTGAGACTATGCTCAGGCTGCTTTTTAATAATTTAGATATGATAAGATTAGAGAATCAAAGCGTCTTAAAATGGGTAAAGCTTTTTATTGTATATAATCTAAATGTATTGACAAATCAGTTATTATTATGATATTATAATTTGTTGTGTTATGATATTAATATTAACTGTTAAAACAGATGCAAATTGATAAATCTTTAAGATTACTGGTAACTAGCGAGTGTCCCTATCATTGCACTTACTGTCACAGGGAAGGCATGAGAGAAGACTTTTTTGAGTTACTTGATGTAAATGATTATGAATTTCTTATGCAATTATTAAAGTTGAAGTTTGGGATTAATAAAGTTTCTCTCTCTGGTGGAGATCCCTGCGGCAGAAAGGATATTTGGGAGATTGGGTATGCCGCTAAAAAATTAGGACTGACATGTGTAGTTGTTACTAAGGGCTTACTTTTAAAAGAAATTGGCATGATTGATCAGATTAATTTTTCTATTGATACCCTTAATTACAATTTATATTCAAAAATTACAGGTGTTAAAGGAAAATTTCTTGATAAAACTATTACAAAAGTTGTAGAAGCCAAGTCCAAGCGATTAAAAGTTTTTATTAATACAGTGATATTAGAAGGCATCAATGATGATAAAAAAAACTTTGATGAGCTACTGGCATTCTGCTCATCACATAAGGTTGATGAATGGAGATTAGTGGAAAAAATGGATGTGGATAAACCAATTAACATGCATAACCTTTATATAGAGGATTATGCAAGGAAGATGGGTATCAAGATAGATAGGTTGCCGGGCATACAAAAAACCTTTATATATAAGGAAGTCCCAGTTACTTTATATCGATGTAACTGTTCAGCTATATGGTTAGCTAAACGATATATCCCAGAGAGTTTATTTCTGAGTCCTGATGGCAACCTATTGTTATGCATGCGAGACGATAAAAAAATTGATTTGTTAACATTTATAAAAAACAGGGACCAGAACTCAATTGTCAAAATAATTAAAAGTATTAATTTTGCAAAGATATGCCCAGTATTAAAAAGAATAAGATGATAGAAGTGGAGGTAAGGGCTGAGGTTAATAGCAAGATATCAGATAAATTATATGGCATAGGCGCGAAGAAGGTAAATGAATATTACCAAAAGGATAAATATTTTATGTTTCAGGAAGGATTTATATTTCGGATAAGGAATGATAACATATTTACGATCAAGGGCAATGTTGATAAGCATGACAATGGTTGGTATGAGTGGGAAAGTAAAATTGATAACGCAAATTTATTAGAAGACGTTTTACTGAAATGTGGCTTCAAATTGTTTGGTGTTGTCAATAAAAGAAGGGTAACATATAGTTATAATAATTTTGAAATAAACGTAGATGATGTGGAAGGTTTGGGAAAATTTATTGAGGTTGAACTGATGATATCAAATAAAAAAGAGGGTTTAAAAAGGGTTAATTATCTTTTAAAGAAGCTGGGGATAAAAAAAGTTATCAATAAGGGATACATAAATATTATCAAGGACATGGAATGTGAAAAAAAACAGCTTCAAAATACATAAAGAAGACTTCCTCATTTTTCGTGATAGTACTGATGAAATTTGGATAATTACTCAGAAGATACAAAAGTTATTAAGAGGAAAAAAAATTAAGAAATTTTTAGACGTAGGCGTTGGTTCGGGTGAACTGACAAGTTTATTAACTTCTAAGCTTGGAGTAAAGGATGTTGTGGCCATTGATAAGAAGAATTATGTTGACAAAAACAAAAAATTTATATTTTTTCAAACAGATTGGCTAAATTTCTGCTACCCGGCAAAATTCGATTTAATTGTTTCTTCGCATAGCATTTCTTACCTAGCGGGTGATGATATCAAAAAATCAATAAAGAAAATTCGTGGATTTTTAAAAAAAGCAGGTGTTGCAATATTAATCATATATGACAATTCGGCCAGCGCAACATGGACAAAATTTAAAAAAATTTTTTATCCAAGTGATGCGATTTCTACCATAAATTATATTAAACCAGCTATTTCTCGTTATAAATTTAAGGAGGATAATTTCACAACAAGAGTTTATGCTGATAATTTAGAACATATGTTGAAGATTGGTAGATTTTTGGCAGAGAAACATTTACCTTCCTATTTAAAGAGTAAGAATAAAATAAAGCAATTTTTTAAAAAATATAGAAAAACGAATGGCAAGATAATTTTGCCTTTAAAACATAAAATGTACATACTATCAAAATAAGGAGGAAAAGTGGGACTGCAGTTTATCATGGTAAAGCCTAAAGCTGTTGATTTGGGGTTAACAGAAACATTTTTTAATGAGTTTGTTAAAAATGGATTAGTTATAATCTGGCAGAGACGGTTACGTTTATCTGCGCCACATGTTGAATTTTTATACAGTCATCAAAGAAATCAAGCCTGGTTTGAGGAATTTGTTAAAGTTATGACTAGTGGCGATGTAATAATAAGTTTGTGGAAGGGTGAGGGAATAACTGAGATTGCCATGAAAATTAGAAACAAGCTCCGTCAAGACTATAAACATTTAACAGAATATTACACTATCCACGTTGCGGACTCTGAGCGAGAGGCGGAAAAGCAGTTAGAATTTTTACTCGGTGAGGATTTTTATCAAAAAATGAATCAACCACAAGCCGGGGGTGATAGAAATGATTGATATTAATAAAAGACAGTTAGTAGCACTGGCAAAGGAGCAAATAGAAAAATCTCTATCCTTACTAAAATCTGCAGTTGAAAAGAGAAAAAAAGATTTTAAAGAGGCGCCAAGCGCCAGAGACACATGGAGCGACACTACAAGAAGTCAAACTGAAGGATTAATATCTGGTTTAAATGAGGAGATAAAGCGAAAGGAAAAGATATTATCGCTATTTAACGGTTTGGACATGGAGCCGTCCAGTGTCGTGAAACCAGGCTCTCTTGTGGAGGTTCAAGATGGAGATGAAATAGATATTTATTTATTAGTCCCCAGTGGTGGAAACACTGTAGATATCAATGATAAAATTAAGGTACAGCTTGTTTCTATGGGCTCCGTGATTGCCTCTGCGCTGTATGGACATAAGGTTGGTGATAAAGTAGAGGTAAAATTACCCGTCGCTGTAAAAAAAATGGAGATCCTCTCTCTATCATAAGACACGCTATAGGTGGTTATTATAATAATTTATAACCACCTATTTTATTAATAATTAACCAACTATTAAAAAAGTATCGCTTCTACAGTTTTGGCGATGCGATGCTGATTGTTTAGCTAAGTAATGTTTTGATTCTGCTGGCTTGCGCCGCGAAGGCCGCCCAGTAGTTTTTGTCGCGCTTGGCTTGTAGTTCATGACTAATCTCTTCCCAATCATTGGCAGAGATTTTTACTTGATTAAACTTTTCTGGATCAATAATTTTCATATAAGAGGCGAGTTTGGTAAATTTGCCTCGGATATCATGCTGGCGATAGTCATCAAGCCGCCCCAGCATACCTTGCCATTCCTGGTCGTTGATTTTGATCTGCTCAAATTTGCCTAGATTCAGAATTTTTAAGTGATGGGCGTGTGAGGCAAAATTTTCCCAGTTGTGAAAAGCCGCGAATTTTTTTAATAAGTCCACCATCGCCTGCCATTCAATTGAGGAAATGCCGAAGTTTTTTATTCTCACTGGATCAATCAAGCTCATTCTGGCAGCGCGGGCGGCGAAAGAAAACCAGTCCTGATTAAGTTTATATTTTTCCAGCTCCCGAGACATCAAAAGCCATTCATTATCAGAAATATTTATCTCTTTATTGAAGCGGAGAGGGTCAATAATTGCCATGCGACCGGCATGCCAGGCAAAATCTTTCCAAAATTTGCCGTGCAGGTAATTTTGCGCCTCCTCTTTCATATTACGCCAGTCAGATTCATTGATTTTGAGTTGTATTGGTATGCCTGCCATAGCTTTATTATAGCTGTTTAATAAGAATAAGCATAGACCTTTGGAGGTCAGACTGATCAGTCTGACCTCCAGATTAAGAAATAAAAACCAGGGCAGAAAGAAATCTTCTGCCCTGACAGCACCTGGTATTTCTCCTCTATCAAATTTTTAACCTTCAGGGTTAAAAAATGAAGGATGAAGAAAGTGCTTAATATTATGGTCCCTCATCCACAATCTATGGAATTGGACCATTATCTTTTTTCATCCGCACCTCCTTGTTAAGGTTATAGGAACAGCTTGAGGTTTTGTAACCCCGAGCTATTCCCTGCATCCCCTACCCCGGCCGACTTCCTGTCGGCACAAACTCGAAAGTCCATTTTCAATTTTCTGCCTTTATTGTAGCGCTAATGATAAACCTGTCAAGGGAAATAAAAAAGCGCATGCCCAGAGGCACGCGCTACGATTTTCATTAATTAGCCACCAACCATTAATGCCACCCTGCCTTTAAATGGCGAAATAGTTTTGCAGGAAGAAAAATATTCCGAGATCATACACAAGGGCAAAAATAACATTGCCAGATACATGTATAAATTCAATGGATTGTGAAATGGATTAGTATTTACATCAGTGGTAACCCATGACCAAAAGGTCATGCTGAACATTGCTATTAATGTGCCAAGAAATATTCGCCGGCAACCAGAAAGTGATTTTCCCCACTTTGTCTGTATCATTTTCATTTCCTCAGAATGATCATAGAGGCTATCGGTAGCAATGAATCCAAGATTTTTTATCATTAAAAGAGAAAGGCTAACAAGAACACACATCAGTGCCATTTGTATGCAAAACCACCATCTGCCAAAATCAGTTAGATTGTCCCTGTACAACGCTATGATGAGAAACATAACCCAAGTCATGAGGGCGGCGATATAAAGTAATATCCTGGCAATAGCCAGGTTCGAACTGCCTGTTTTTTCGTAGACCTTGTCGGAAATTTTTTGACACCCTGACAGTATGAACCCATCAATACCCAGCCAAATCTTTTTTAAAAGAGCAAACATACTACCTCCTTGTTTTTGTGTTTAATTCAGCTTATATCAGACGGGAAATTTTGTCAAATTCATCCCCACACCAATTTTTAGAATATAATAATAAGACATAATACTTACAATTGGTGTGGGGATAAAAAAGCGCGTGCATAGAGGCACGCGCCTGTGATTAAAAAGGTTAGACGCCCACTACTAACGATATTTTTTTTACTGGTAAATTGTTTTTGCAGGAATAGAAATAGCAAGCCATAAAATCAAATAGATAAATTGCGAAAAGAAAGCAAGAGTATTTTAAGATAAGCGGGAAATAATATGTTGGATCAATTTTTCTGGCCAACAAAGGCATAACTATAACAAAACAAAATATAACGAAGAGTCCAGAAAATGACGTTTTTCTGTAACGAGAAAGATGTTTTTTAGTTTCAGGTTTTTCATTGATTAACATATTGATAATGTCGATTTCCGCACCGATAGCAGGAAGGGAATTTCTATAACCCAAGCCCATGAAGCCGACTATTGGGATAGCGTATATAGATACAAACCAAGTTTTGAAATACAAAGTATACTGGTTAAGGACGATTAATGCATAGAATCCAAGTAATATAATGAGATAGCAAAATACCCTGCATAGAAAAAAGTTAGTCTTGCCTATTCTTTCAAAATATCTCTCTGTGATATTTTTGCAGACAGCCAATAAGTACCCGTCAATTTTGGGCCAAACATTTTTTAAAAGAGCGAACATAAGACCTCCTCGGAACGTCAATTTATACGTTCCTTATTTTTGTGTTTAATTTAGCTTATAACAGGTGAAAAAATTTGTCAATAATAAAAAAGCGCATGCATAGAGGCACGCGCGATATTTTTAAACTTTGGCTTTAACTGGCAAGAGCTTTTTAACGACAAGCCACTCCTTAATCGTTTTCCAAACTTTTCCCTTAATAGGCGGGATTGTTGCGCAGGAGGCAAAATAGAAAGAAAAAGATATTAATATGGCATATGAAGGTGCAAGAATCAGCGGAAAAAGGGGGAAATCTTTTATTTGCGATATAAAAAATACAAGATACAAAGCAATAAAAGATACGAAAAGCCATAGTTGCCTACTGAAAGAAAAACGTTTTCTTTCTTTAACAATCTCAGCTGGCAATGTTTCTGATTTGTCCTGAAAGCTTTTAAGAATAATTTTCTCTGCCTTTATGATGGGGAAAATAACAGAAGCAACGCTGAATAGCGCGATTATAAATAATGGAATGGCTTGAGCAGCAAAAAATATTAAAGAAACTATTAGTAACACGCATGCCGAGATAGACATATACCATAATGTTTTAGCCAACGAGAAGTTTGTTTTGCCAGTCTTTCTTTGAAATTTATCAGAAAAATTTTGGCATTTTGACAGCAAAAAATTATCAAATTTCACCCAAATATTATTTAAAAGATCAAACATAAGACCTCCTTAGTTTTGTGTTTAATTTAGCTTATAACAGGTGGAAAAATTTGTCAAATTCATCCCCACACCAATTTTTGGGACATAATAATAAGACACATTATTTACAATTGGTGGGGGGATAAAACGCACGCTGGAAAGCGTGCTCTGGGGTTGGGGTAAATAATATTTATTTTAATCCAGCGCACCTTTTCCCATCGGGCCCGAGCCTCAGGGCCGAGGGCGAAGGTGCGATGGCATTTTTTTAATTTAATAAAGCTTAACAATTTCCACACCGGTATAATAATGTTTCAGAATCCAGTCGTAGGTTTTGCTTTCTTTTGTGGCATAACCACGTGCACCTTGGGCGGAGAGGCCAACCATGTGATTACCTTCCAGAGTTAGAGCGTTGGGAAGAATGCCATAGGGATCCTCGACTGTTACCAGCCATGGATATTCGCCAGCCCAGACTTCCTGCCAAGAGCGCGTGCGGCCATCAGTGCCAGAGGAATAGGCGGCAATGGCAATTCCTTGCGGATTAAGCTCATCTATTGCTTGCAAGTGTGTTATAACTTGACCCTGGGTGGCCAAAGCAGCTTTTAAGGGGTCAATTGATCTTTGTTCAAAGCCGTAACCGCGATAAACCTGGTCAGTCGTAGCGTTAATATCATAATATTCTGTGGCGTGTTTGCCGCCGTGAACCATATGCCAGAGCGCATAAGATCGCGCAGCGATGATTAAAGACTTCAGATATTCCTCTGGTTGCTCATTGCACACCTCAGCTAAACCTCGCAGATAAGATTCAAGCGGTAGCTCATTAATTACCCATAATTTGCTAGTATTTTCAGAGTACCGTACTTCAAGCGTGCCGCGGAATTTGTTGTCATTTAACTCACTATTCCAAGCTGGTGGATTCTTATAACTGACGATTTCCATAATCGTGTCAACTGATTGTGGCACAAAGCGAAGATAGGTAGCTGAAGTTTGATTTGTTTCAGTAATAGTGTAAGTATTATTTAAAAAATTTACAGTGGTAGCTTCGCTGGCATTTTTTGTGGCTAGCAGATTGTTATTACCATCGTGGATTTCGTATGTGCCTGAGGCAGTTACTTGAGTTGGCTCAGTAGTATTGTAGAGCCCAACTCTCACTAGCGGTTCATTGGCAATCGGCGCCACGGCTGGTGGAATATATGGTTCCCCAACAGTAATTGACATAGAAAATAAACCACCTTTGATAAAACTGTGATTTTCCGCGACAAGGTTGAAGTCTTCTGTATAATGTCCAATACGATCAGGTGCTTGCAAGGCAAATCTGAAACGTCCGACTTCGCCAGGATAAACTCTATCATTCATCAGCTTGGCAGGTCTGTAATATTTTGGCCAGAATTTGTGCTGAAAAAAACTATAGCGGCCCGTGGGATTTGTCACATTGACCGCTAAGAAATTTTTATCGTCCTTATACCATGTTTTTAAACCTGTATTTTTAAAATCAATCCAGACAGTTATACCTTTGCCTGGATCCATTTTAAGAGAGTCTGAAAAACTTCTTGAAACCTCCTCAGCTTGATAATCGGGTGGAGGGATTACCTTTTCGCCAACGCCAATTTTTATTTCAAAATATCCGCCATCAACCCATGTTAAATTTTCGACGACAAGGTTAAATTTTTCAGAATAAATACCAGTAGTTGCCGGCGCTTTTAAAACAAAGCGGAACCGGCCGACCTCACCCGGCCTAACTCGTGTTTGTAAAAGTTTGGCTGGTTGATAATATTTTATCCATGAAGGATATTGGAAAGCGCTTTGACGGCCAGCTGGATCAGTGACATTTGCCACTAAGAAATTTTTGCCCTGGTTAGACCAGGTTGCTGTCCCGGTATTTAAAAAATCAATCCAGAAAGTAATTGCCTTCCCTGGATTTATATTTAAGACGCGAAAACTTCTGCCTACTTCCTTTGCTTGGTATGTTAACACCGCATTGCTTTTCTCAGTAGAAACGCCAAGAACTTTAATTTCTTCAGGGCTATTAGATAAATCTGTCGCCGCTAAGACTGATTCAGCTGTTTTTACATATCCAGTATTTATATAATAAGTAATTTGATTATTAAGCGTGGCGGCTTGCGCCTGTTTTATCTTAGAAAAATCCTGCCATTGATCAGGATAAGAAAAATTATTATCCATCATCGACGGCGCAATAGAAATGATAAAAAGCAGCATGATTACCGCGAATAATGTGCTAAATCCCCTTTTTTCCATAATTTTTAATTTTTGTTTTTATTTTTGGCGATAAAAAAAGCGCCTTTGCTCCCAATGCGAAAATAGCACTTTGTTTATTGGGTATTTATAGAATTGCCCCTTTGATATTTAATTTTTCATCAATTTTCTGGTAAACTCCGATAATTGTCTTGGGAGTTTTTATTTTTATTTTTCAGAAAATTAATCTCTACTATTAATGTTAGCAAAAATTTTTGCATTTGTCAATGGGTTAAACTGTTGAAAACTTTGTTTTCAAAAACGGGGTAAAAATTTGTCAAGCCCTCGGCAGGCTCGGGCTTGACGCTGAGCGACAGATGTTATTTACATCAGGCTTGATATTGAGCCTTATAAGTTGATGAGAATTATGTTTACGAAATTACAGATAAGTCGCCGAAGCGTCAAGAGCCGTCACGAATAATTTAAAACGTGTGTGAATTTTCATGAATAAATTAATTTGTCAAAGGAGGGTAAAAAATGATAAGATTACAGCAGTTTAAGTGCAATTTCTAATGACCAAATGACCATTTTAGATATTAGAAATTAGGAATTAGATATTATTAATTCTCGTTATGTCTTACACTCGTAAAATCGCTCATCCCGTAAAACGGGATTTCGCTCCTCCCTACACAAAAATGGTTTATGCTATTTTAACCACTTAAATCTATAAAATGTCCTATACTCGTAGAATCGCTCACAATACAATAATTCAAATTATTGGTAAAACTATCAGTACGATCATCGGCGTAGTTGTTATTGGTATGTTGACTCGCTATCTGGGTCAAGCTGGATTCGGACAATACACAACAATCATGGCTTTTTTGCAGTTTTTCGGGATTTTGGTGGACATGGGACTTTATATAATTCTAGTGAAGAAAATTTCTGAACCAGAAGCTGATGCGGACAGCATCGTTTCTAATATTTTTACTTTACGCTTGATTTCCGCCGTTATATTTTTGGGCATAGCGCCATTGGTTGTCTTGTTTTTTCCGTACCCCGCGATTGTTAAGTGGGGTGTTTTAATTACGACACTTTCCTTTTTATGTATTACACTGGACCAGGTCTTAGCTGGCGTTTTCCAAAAAAACTTGAGAATGGATAAAGTGACCATTGCTGAAGTAGTTGGCCGGCTATTTTTGGTTAGCTCTACATATCTAGTCATAAAGTCTGAAGCCGGACTGTTGTGGGTGATGGTTTCAGTAGTTTTAGGAAGTCTTGCTAATTTTTTACTGACTTTTTTATTCTCGCGGAAGTTTGTACATATCAAATTAAATTTCGATTTTACTGTCTGGAAAAAAATAATCAAGGAAACTTGGCCGATTGCTCTGTCTATTGCTTTTAATTTGGTTTATTTCAAAGCTGATACAATTATTCTTTCTTTGTTTCGCAAAGTTGAAGATGTCGGCATTTACGGCGCCTCCTATAAAGTGCTGGAAGTTTTGACTACTTTTCCCGCAATGTTTGCCGGGCTGGTCCTGCCTCTTTTAGCCGGCGCCTGGGCAATGCGCGATATGGAGAAATTTAAAAGAGTTTTAAGAAAGGCTTTCGATTTTATGGTGATGATAGCTATTCCTCTGGCCATCGGCACTTTATTTTTAGCTAAACCTGTTATGAATTTAGTCGCGCCGGAGTTTACTGATTCGCCAAGAGTTTTGCAGCTTTTAATTTTTGCCACCAGCATTATTTTTGTCGGCAATTTATTTGGCAATACAGTGGTGGCCATCAATAAGCAAAAAACAATGATGTGGGTTTATTTAATGGTGGCTATTATCTCTTTAGCTGGCTATTTGATTTTTATCCCTATTTACTCTTACTTCGGTGCCGCTGCGATGACTATTGCCTCTGAATTTATGGTGACCACTTCAGCTGCTTTAATTGTCTGTTTAACCACTAAAATTTGGCCTTCATTCAAGCTTTTTGGCAAGTCGTTAGTGGCCGCTGGGGTGATGGCGCTTGTTCTGCACTTTATGGCTGGCGATAATTTATTTTTGCTAATTCTGGTGGCTGGTGCTGTTTATTTTGTGATTTTATTTTTGTTGAGGGGGATAACCAAGGAAATGATTTGGGAGGTTTTGAGGATTAAAGAGTAAAGGACTCAATATGCTTTATCGAAAGTCTAATATAAAAGATAAAATTTTTAATGTTCAGTGGTTTCGTTATGCTCAAAGATTTTCTACAGATTTTTCACTTATCCTTGTAAATTATTTTCTTGAAGGGCATAAAAAGTATTTACTATTTAAGAATCTTCTTTATATAAATAAAGGGCAAAAGGTTCATGCCTTTAGAGATAAAATAGAAATAGGAGTTTTTTATAAAAAGATTAGAAGGTTTAAAAAAAATGATTTTATCACCGTAGCTAAGGAAACAAGAACCATTGTTCAAAAAGTTAACTCCTTCTTAGATACTATTTCTTTGATAAATTTGAGTAAGTTAAACAATAATAAGCTCAAAAAACATTTTAGTAAATTTAGTAGTTATTTTTATAAATTTGCAGCTTATTTTATATATTCTCAATATATCGGACAGGTTTTTAGGAACGATCCCAAAATACTAGGGTATTACGATAAGGAAACGCTTCGCATCATTCGTTTTAAACCCATCATTTCAGAAGTTAATAAGAAATTAAATATCTATTTCAAGATAATAGGTAAGAGGGTCCCGATAAAACACTCGTTACTTCATTGGTTATATCCAAAAGAGATTGAGAAATTATTAACTACTAAAAGAAAAAAATTAGCGATAAAATTACAACAAGACGCAAAAAGTAGAAAGAATAAATACCTCTTTATTTTATTAAATGGACAAAAATTATTTTATACAAATAAAGATGAAATAAAAATAGCCGAGAAACTGTTAAAAATGGACAAGAGTCTTTCAAAAACCGAGGGGATAGAAGGGAAAATTGCCTATCGAGGATATGTTGAGGGGATAGCAAAAATTGTTTCAGGAAAAAAAGATTTTAAAAAAATCAGCAAGGGTAATATATTAGTAGCTGTTTTTGTGATGCCATATTTTTTACCAATCATAAAGAAATCGGGGGCGGTTATCACTGATGAGGGCGGATTGCTATCACACGCTTCTATTATGTCACGTGAATTGAGGAAGCCATGTATTATTGATACAAAAATAGCCACAACAGTTTTAGAAGATGGTGATAAGATTTTAGTTGATGCCAATAGAGGAATAATAAAGAAATTATAACTTATAAATAAATTATTTATGCCAGAAGAAGAATTTAAAAAATTTATACCAGAGGAGGAACCAAAAAAGGAAAAAGGGAAGAATGTTAGAATTACAATATCAGTCAGTCGTCATGGTGAAAAAACACCGAACGAAGAACTTTCCGAATTAGGTTCTATGGAATCAAAAGAAAAGGGCAAAAAAGAGATAATACCAGAAGGCGGCGTTAAAGCATATACAAGTCCATTTAGGAGAGCAATTGAAACAACAGAGTCAGAATTAGAAGGAATTGGTAAACAAGATACTAAACAAAGGATATATGAAACTAAAGAAAGAAGCGAACTTGCGCCTCCGAATTGGAGAAAAGAAGTATATGAAGGGGCTAAAAAAATTTATGCGAAGGAAGGAGAAGATGGAGTATTCAGATATACACTTGCTGAACCGTTGGCCCAAGAAGATCTTGAAAAATGGACATCTGGCATGGCATTCATAATAGACAGGTATAGAAGAATGGCAAATAGATTAAATTCTGATACTAATATAAAATTAATACATACAACTCATGACGTGGTTATAGGCGACTTTTTGCGTAAGGCAGCTATATTAAAAGACGAAGGAGGCGGAAGAATTGACTTGGGTAATTTGGATGTTGTTGGCGGACCGATTAAGTATTTGGAAGGTTTTGATTTGGAAATATATTTAGATGAAGAAGGCAAGGAGCATCTTAAAATCATTTTTCGTGATAGGGAATTTGAGGTTGACGCAGAGAAACTAGGGAGTTTGGTAAATAAATACAGGGAGGCGCCTTATAAAGGAAGAAAAGATAAGCAAGATTGGAAGAAATAATATTAATGAGTAAAATGATAATAAACTTAAATCCAAAAAATTACAAAAAATTCTTTACAGCACACTCCGAAATCACTTGTCTACATAGTGAATTTTTGTTGAAAGGATCCCTTTCCAGATCAGATCTTTTTTTGACCAATAAAGACGGTGTATTTAATATTTATCTGAATAAAAACAAGGAAATCAAATGTTTAAAGTATGGGCTGAAGCTTTATAGCACGCCAAAAAAATATAATAAATATATTAAAGAATTCAAAAATTATATTAAATTTTCCAATAATAAAATTATTCCCAAATACAAAAAGGTTCCCAAGCAAATGACAAAGCAGGAGTTTTTGAGAGTAGCTGTTTTTATGAGTAAACATTGGCATTACTACGGCTTTACCGAATTTCCTTATCTAGATTTAGCGTGCCAATACAGTCAGAAGTACAAAAATAAGACAATCGCTAGTAATCTCAAGGAAATCAGCCATTATAAATTTTTTGCCAGAGAGGTTATGAATTCTTTTTGGTTCAAGCACGGCGTTACTCAGAATATTTTAGCTTATGTATCCAGGAAATATTTGACTAACGATGAAGCAAAATATTTATTTTTGGATGAATTAGCAAAAGTTTTTGATGGCATAAAGCCGGATAAGACAATTATTAATCAAAGAAAAATATGCTATTCAGCCGCCAGTATTAGTGGAAAGATTATTAAATTCCCTTACAAAAAAGCGCTTAAACTAAATAAAATTTTTACACAGGTTGATAAAAAAAATATTATAAAAGGCGTAACGGCTAATCCCGGCTACGCAAAAGGCAGGGTTATTATTGCACCAATGTTTAATGATCACAAAGTTATTAAGAGAATTAATCAAATAATGAAGAAGGGAGACATTTTGGTGGCAGAAACAACAAGTCCAGATATTATGCCATTATGTCGTAAAGCCCAGGCAATTGTTGCTGACCAAGGCGGATTACTTTCACATGCCGCAGTAGTTAGTAGAGAACTTGGCATACCTTGTGTAATACAGACAGAGACAGCGACAAGAATACTTCAGACGGGTGACTTAGTGGAGATTGACGCAAATAAAGGCTTAGTAAAGAAACTATGAAAAATATCTTAATCCTAAAATTTCCATATTCATCTTTATTCGGCGGTGGTGAGCGGAATACTATTACTGTTGTCGAGCAGTTACAAAAGAAGGGCTTTAATTTTTTCTTGGTTTCTTCATGTAAAGTTTTGCTGAAGGAGTTTTGGAAGCGGCACTGGTATCACAAAAAAATATGGGCGGGCAAAGAGCCTGTTTCCAGAGGCGCTCTGCTGATTTTTCCATTTTTAGCGCCTTTTATTTTTATTGAACTTTTTATAGTTTTGTTTTATTACCGCTTTTGGAAAAAGGTGACTATTTTGTACTGCTTATCCTTAACTGAGAAAGTCTTAGCCACCTTGCCGGCTAGGATTTTGGGCATGAGGGTTTTTTGGGTAGAGCATGTAACTACTGAACGCTGGCTATCAATGAACCCTTTGAAGATTTTTTATCGCATTTTTTCGAAATCAGTCACTATTATTGCCGTTTCAAAGGTGATTAAGAATCAATTAGTCCAAATGGGCGTTAAAGAAAATAGAATTCAAGTTATTTATAATGGCGTTGATCTGAATTTATTCAAGATGAAGAAAATCTATTGGGATCACCCAGAAAGATTCATTGTCGGGGTGGTAGCTCGTTTAGAAAAAGAAAAGGGCATTGAATTTTTATTGAAGGCAACCCAAATGGTACAGGAATTTATCCCCAGCGCCCGCGCCATTATTGTCGGTGACGGACCTGAAAGAAAAAAATTAGAATGGCTTGCCAGCCAATTAGGCCTGAAGGAAAAAATACAATGGGTCGGCTATCAGGAAAGTATTGAAAAATGGTATCATTTTTTTGATGTTCTTGTATTACCATCTGTAAAAAGGGAATCATTCGGCATCACCTTGGTAGAAGCAATGGCTTCTGGTATTCCAGTTGTCGCTTCGAAAATCGGCGGCACCTCTGAAATTATTGATGATAAAATTAATGGCTTGCTTGTGCCGCCCGGCAACAGTGATAAATTAGCGGAAGCGATTATTTATTTGTATAATAACCGAGCGGAAACCAAGGAAATGATAAGAAAAGGCAGAGATAAAGTGGAAAAAATGTTTAGTTTGGAAAGAATGATTAGAGATTTTTACCTTTTATTTCATATATGAACGAATTAATACCTAACATAAAGGATAAAAAAAATATATCGCTTTTAATCTTAGCTGTTTTTTTAATATTAGTGATAAGCTTTTTAAATGTGAGCCTGCCCCTCTATATTTTTTTAGGACTGATAATTTTCATAGTTATCGGTTTCTTTATTTTTAAAAACCCTGTTATTGGTATATATTTAATTGCTTTTTTTCTCCCTTTTGAGAGAATTGGTGCTTATGAATTTGGTGGCTCAACAGTTCGCATCAGTCAGGTCCTATTCATAATTTTGTTATTGATTTGGTTGGGAAGAATGATTTTCCAGAGAAAATTTGATTTTGTCAACCCCTCGACTTCGCTCGGGGTTGACACTGAGCGACCCGGCATCTTGGAGGGTGGCTCTGAATCCCTAATGCCAAGCATTGGGGGTCGTCGAAGTGTCAAGAATCCTTTAATTATTCCTTTAGCCATTTTTCTTTTATTTAATATTTTATCTTTGCAAAATTCACTCAATTTAGAAAGGTCGCTTTTATTACTGGCCTTGATAGTCTTTACAATTTTATTAAGTTTGGTTATCCCTAATTTATTGCAGGATAAAAAAACTATTGAGAAAACAATTTTGATTCTATTAATTAGCGCTTTTTTGGTTAGCGTTTTTGGTATTTTTCAGTTTTTGGGTGATATGGCCGGCTTGCCAACAACAATTACTGGCCTAAGAGATCTTTATACAAAGGATGTTTTAGGTTTTCCGCGCATACAGTCAACAGCCTACGAGCCTCTTTATTTTGCTAACTATCTATTGATACCTTTGGGCGTAGCCCTCTCTTTATTTCTATCAAGAAAAAGTACGATAAAATCAAGCTGGCTTTTAATTTTATTAATTATCGGAGGGATTAGTTTTGTGTTAACAGTAGCGCGGGGCGCCTACCTAGCTTTAGCCGTAGTCATATTGATTATTAGCCTTGTTTATTTTAGAAAAGTATTCACCTTGCGGAATATAATTATTTTTACCGTTGTCTTGGTTTTGGTTTGGCAGGTGGTGGTGAGAGCTCTTGGCTATGGCGGCGATATATTTAATTTGGATGTATTTCAAGGTCATGTGCTCAATGTTTTTTACGGCGCTTCTTTTAATGAACGCATTGACACTTTTGAGAATGCGATGAAAGCTTGGCGCGAGCAGCCATTTGTTGGCATCGGCGTCGGCGGCTTTGGCCCTTATGTGGCGCCTCATCCGTATTATATGCCCAAGGACGGCTGGCGCATTGTCAATAATGAATTTATCGAGATTCTGGCAGAAACAGGTATTATGGGCGCTTTCGCCTTTTTTATCATTATCCTTGTTTTAATTGCTCGGTCGATTAAAGCGATTATAAAATCGCAGGATAAATACTTGAAAGCTATTATGATTGCCTTACTGGCTGCCTTTATCGGCGTACTTGTCCAATACCAGACTTTTTCCACTTTGTATATTATGCACGTCTGGTTCTTGATTGGCTTGATGATTGCTGTACAGAATTTAGTTTTGGTTAAGCAAAAAGTATAACCCAGCGCCCCGCGGTCGCGGGGTGGTTGCGATGGGCCAATCTTGATTACCCACCGCAGGTGCAGACCCGCCCGCCTTCCTGCCCGTTTTTTGGAATTTAACCTAGTAATTGAGAAAATTTCAATATATCAACCTCGCTGATTAATAAAGGGAAGGCAGGTGGGCGGGGGCCTGCGCTGGGTTGGTTTTTTCGAGGTGTGCATAACCTACTCTTGACATAATCCAAAAAATGATATATAATGCTGGGTTATTATGTATATTATGAACCTTTGGCATTTTTTTTAAAATAATTGCATCAAAATTATTTAAATAAGGAGGAAATACAATGGGAGGAAAAGTTCTTTGTTATTGTCCCTGTTGTGGCGATGAATATTATGAAGTCATTCCCTTTTGTCCTGATTGTAAATGTGAAACACGCTCCGGTCCTCGTCCAAAAGACTTTTGTCATATATGTAATTGTGACGAATCCCCTCCGCCCCAGATGGAAGATTAGTAGAGGGAATGATAGGGCAATTAATTAGAAAAAAGACCGTCCACTCAAAATAGTGGCGGTTTTTTGATATTTGACATCCACACGCTTATTTTGTTAGAATATATTAATTTGAACCTTTAATTATTAACGAGATCCCGAAACGAGTTCAGGATAGACAAAAATAACAAGCTATAAAGGAGGTAACAATGCACTTTTTAGGCTACCCAGTAATTGATATGCATGTTCATTTAAGGAATAACATTCCCTTACACACAAGAGCAGCTTTTGATTCAAATATTGACCTGGTGGTTTATATGGCAAATACCAAACCGCCGATGGATAATTTAGAAGCTATTTTACTATCAAAGAATGAAAAAAGATACTGCTATGCTTTTCCCGTAAGCGCCATCACCAAAGGTCTGGACGGCAAAGAATTAGTTGACGTTGAAAGGATTAAAGAACATGTGGTTGGCTTTAGTGATGACGGCAAATGCTTAACTGATCTGGAAATACTTAAGGAGATTTTAAAGAAAAGAGTTTTAGTTTTGCTTCACTGCAATGTAAGCTATGACAAGCCAGAAACAGAAACAGAGATGATAAATAAATACCTGGGAGTTTTAGCGGAAACAGGCGGTTTGCTTCACTTCCAGCACATCAGCCTGAAGTCAAGCGTAATAACTATTCGAGAAGCGAAAAAGGACGGGCTAGTTTTTACCTGCGAAACAGCGCCTCACTATTTTACTTTCTCAAAAGACGAGTTGGATACCAAAGTAAATCCGCCTTTAGCCAGCGTTAGCGATGTTGAGGCAGTGAGAGAAGGTTTGGCTGACGGTACAATCGATGTAATTGCTTCTGATTATGCGCCTCTGCCCAGGCCGATTGGCACGGGCATCGCCGGTTTTAAAAGTTTTATCCCATTATCTCACGGCTTGGTTCTACAGAAAGTCCTGGGAGAAGAACAGCTTAAGGGGAAGCTTTATTCAAACCCAAAAAAGATCATTGAAAGCAGTGGTTTTATAAAGATTATCATTTAGTTCAATTGGGTTTTTATTTAATCCCGTGCTGTTAATTTGACACGGGATTTGTTTTTCTAAAAAAATTATGGTAAAATTGATTTAATAGAAAGCGATTAATATAAAAATTATGAAGGAAGAAGAAAAATTACCATATGAACACCCAAAAATTGATCCAAAAATTGTGGAATCTTTTCTTGTTTTGGAAGAAAAGGTCGGCCCAGATGAAAAACATGAAGTTCAAGAGATATTAGGTGAATTAAAAATTGGTCATAAAGAGGAAGCGTTGAGATTATTAAGATATTTAAGGTTTCAAAAAGAAACAAAGAAAGAGGGCATGAGAAGCCTTAATGATGAATTAAAGGAAGTTGAAGGTGAAATAAAAATAACAGAAAACATTTTAAGTAAATCCGAATATAAAAAAGAACATGATGTTTATAAAGAACAGCTTGAAAAACATGAGCAAAGAAGGGATGAGTTATTAAAGAAGATTAAGCAGGCCGAAGCAGCAGCCACAGACCTGTCCAGCATTGAGGAAATCGAGCAAAAGCTGAAAGAAACAGAGTAATATTTAAAAAACAAAAATCATCTTTTATTTACGAGGTGATTTTTTGTTTGCCCTAAAGCATGCTAAAATAAATCCTGCACCTTGCTATGCTACCTATGCGGGCAAATAAAGCTAATCTTACTTATTAATTAAAAGGCATTATTTCATTTTATTTAGTAAATAAGGTGCAGGATAAAGCCATGTTGGAAACCATTAGCATTATTATCTTTACTCTATTATTTCTCTTCCTCGCCTGGAAAAAGCTTGATTGGGCGATTTATTTGACGATAGTTTTTTTGCCGATTTATTTGTTGCGCTTCCAAGTTTGGTTTGTGCCGATGACATTTTTGGAGGTAATGGTGTTGGTGGTGTTTGTAGTTTGGTTAATAAAAACCATCAGCCGAGGCATAAAAGCCTCGGCTACCCAGCAAGGAGTAGTTGCCCATTTACGAGGCGTTTGGTTCCCGTGGAAATGGCCAGCACTTTTATTTATTTTAGCCGGCGTGGTCGCTGTTTTGATTTCGCCGGATATCAGAGGAGCGCTGGGTTTATGGAAGGCTTATATTTTAGAGCCGATTTTATTTTTTATAGTTTTCGTCAATACCATTAAAACAGAGAAACAGATTAAAGCGGTGATTTTGGCTTTGGGTGCATCCGCTGTTTTAATTGGCTTTGGTGCATTGATCCAGTACATTGGTTTGGCGCCGATTCCTTCGCCTTATGGAACTCAGCATCCCGTGCGCGCCACTTCCATTTATCCTTTTCCGACAGCCGTCGGTAAATATGTCGGGCCATTGGTTGCTTTATTTTTAGGCTTGTGGCTGGCGAAAAAGAAGAAGCCAGAACAGCGGATTCACCCAGATTTACAGTTTTGGTTGCCCAGTTTTAATTTTGGCAAATATTTTCTGCCGGGTGTCATCCTTTTTGGACTGCTCGGTTTGATTTTATCTTTTTCCCGCGGTGCCTTGATTGGCGTTTTCGCCGCTTTGATTTTTGTTAGCTTTTTTTCGCGCTGGAAAAAATGGCTTTGGCTCGGGATAGTCTTATTGATTATTCTTGGCCTTATTGTGCCGTTCACGCGTCACGAAATAATTTCTGTTTTCAATGTCAAGGATACTTCAGCTGATGTGCATGTGGTCATGTGGAAGGGCGCGATTCGCATTATTAAAGCCAATCCGATTGCTGGCACTGGGCTAGCAAGCTTTCCGATTGTCTATGAAAAATACAAGGAGGCTTCGCATGTGGAATTTTTTCCTAATCCAGATCATCTTATTTTGACTTTATGGATTGAGATGGGTTTAGCCGGTCTAGTGGTGTTTGGCTGGCTCATGGCTAAGTTTTTTCGTGCCGGAGTCAGTTTGCTTAAGAGTCTACAGACTACGGACTACAGACTACCGCTTGTAATTGGTTTAATGGCTGCGATGATTGCTATTTTAGTGCACGGCTTTTTTGACACGCCATATTTTAAAAATGATTTAGCCGTGGAGTTTTGGGTGCTGGTGGGGTTGATGATTGCTATAAAAGGCTCGATGAGGCTCGAAAGGGCGAAGAGAGAAGAGGGCGAAAAGGCGGTCGTAATAGGTGTGGACAAAGGCTATTGACAAGGCTATAAAACCATGCTAACATTAGGTGTTACATTAATAAATCATTGCACTTTTAATATTCATAAGGTAGCCATAGCCAAAAGGCACTCATTATCAGATCCAAAATCGAGTTTAGGACAAAACTGTATGTGTGCTTTCTGGCTATGACTACCAAATCGGCAGTCTGTTGGCAAAAACCTAAAAACCAAGAAGGAGGATGTCGCCATGTTAAAAAACGTGTCCCCGTCCGAAGAAACCATTACTGGTGGGCAGATTGTTAAGCTCACTGACGTCATCGCCGCAGCGCTACGCAAAAGCGGTCTGCCAAGCGATGCATCACAGCAAGTGATTGAATCGCAAGGCGCAGAAATCGCAGGGAAAGTCGTGGAAGATGTTCGCACTCGCGTGGAAGCCTATCAATGTTCCGTCGAGCCTCACATACTCCAGCGCAAGCCGTTTGATCCGGAAAAATTCATCGGTAAGGGTTGGAAGGTTGATGAACAGGTCGGAAAGCGAACCGGTGGCAACCTGGGTGCCGGTCAGATTATCCGAAAGGATTATCTCAAATCCGGTGAGTCATACATCAACGGTGAAGAGCGTTTGAAACGCATCAAAGCCACGCCGGAAGACATCCAGCTCGACGGTGACGATTTCCTCGCCTTGTGGCAGGAAGAGGGTCATAAGGCTCTCAACTGGCTTTATAAAACCAAAGCCATTACCTGGCTGTCATTCTGGGGCATCATTCTACGGAGCCCGGGCGGCCACCGCAGCGTCCTCTACCTCTGTCGGCTCGAGGACGGTTCGTGGCGCTGGGGCTACGACTGGGTCGACGACGACGTTTGGTACGCCGGGCATCCCGCGGCCGTGCTCGCAAGTAGCAAGTAATTAGTCCTTAGACTTTAAGAACTTGGTTCTCTTTGAACCTTGGCTTTAGCCCTTGGACAAACGTACAAAAACCCCGCATCTCGTCTTCGTCACAAACGAATGATGGATGTGGGGTTTCTTTTTTTCTGTTAAAATAAGAATGGTAGTAGGTGAATACGCGGATAGCTACGGCTTTCCGCTACCGAATCCAGTATCCATACGCTCCAGAATATCCTCTGACCACGGTTTGGGATAGCGCGACGTATGTAGACTCTTCAAAATGAAGCTACTTGGTACGTGATGCTAGGGCATTTAATATGCCAAATACGATACAATCCTGAGAGTAGTCGAAGGATAGTGGTATGGACGGCATTGCGTACAATTGGTACGGAACCCGGACGGCAACCGCAACGTCCTCTACCTCTATCGGAACGAGGACGGTTCATGGAACTGGAACTACAACTGGGTCGACAACGACAATTGGAACGCCAGTAATCCCGCGGCCGTGCTCGCAATTCGCTTCTTCTCTCCCTATTTATGGGGAGAGTTTTGTTTTTGAAAGCTGTCCGTTCCAACCGCCTAACATTTTACCAATTTCATCTATTTTCACCGACAACGCAATATATTTTTTATTATCCAGCGACTTGGTTTCCCACAGGATCATCAGGAGTATCTTTAGCGTGTCCGTTTTTTGGATGGCGCGGCGAACGTAGGGTATTTTTTCGTTGCGTCCCAGGAAATTTGCGGTAGCAATCGCTTCTATTGTTTCGATGAATAGGGTATCAATCCGTTGGCCGAGCGTGTGCCGATGCGTTTTAGGTATTGTTTGATAATAGCCAAACCAAAGCAAATAAGCACTTTTTACCCTTTGG
>Ga0315289_10001464_pt1 | contig 36825 bp, 59 predicted proteins | sample YL17G11_40_MG_FD_203452 | JGI IMG/M metagenome (GOLD analysis project Ga0315289, IMG submission 203452) | Sediment microbial communities from Yellowstone Lake, YNP, Wyoming, USA - YL17G11_40 | ecosystem: Environmental > Aquatic > Freshwater > Lake > Sediment | place: USA: Wyoming | collected...
AAAGTAAATTGCAATATTTTACCATTCCAAAATCTCTTAACTCTTGGTAAATAAAAATACAATGGCATTTTTGACATCCTATATTTCCGGTAATTTAAAAACCTAATTTTCATTTTTTTATATTTTTTAATAGCCGTACCCGTTCCCGTTCCCGTACCCGTACCCGTTCCCGTTCCCGTTCCCGTTCCCGTTCCCGTCCCCGTTCCCGTACCCGTACCCGTACCCGTTCCCGTACCCGTACCCGTTCCCGTTCCCGTACCCGTTCCCGTACCCGTACCCGTATCCGTTCCCGTACCCGTACCCGTTCCCGTTCCCGTACCCGTTCCCGTGAGTATTCTGTGAATCCTCAAAATTAACGGCAATTCTTATAGTGTCCATTTTGCAGAATTTACAGTGATAGTGTGTACCACAGTTAAATAATCAAACTCCACAAGTCCTTCGCATTTGTCAAGTTTTGTATCTTTAGTTGCCCCGTTTACAAGTTCGCAAAGTCCTTTTGTTGTTCCCCATTGCCGAATATTATAAGCATTATGGAGTTTACAGTCATGGCCATTTCTTTCAAAACGACCAATATACACCCATCCCCGTTGAAGGACGACAATTTTAATATCGCCTTCATAGGATTTTACAATAGAGTCTTTGGGAACATAAACAGTTCCGTCAATTACAATTTCTTCGATTTTTGGATTCATGTTTTAGTTATAAGTTATTTTTTTATATTATTAAACCAGTATTGAAATAGTTCATTAGTAGTTAAATCGGAATCTTTCAATGAATATAAACCATCTGCATTGTGAAAGATAGTTCCTTTGGATTGCATATTATCTTTCCATTCCACGAACTCCATTACCATAGATGTAATCTCTTTGGCAGCCTTATGTCCATCAATCTGACATTTAGTTGCAACGTCATAATAAACATCAATATTTCTGAGCATTTTCAATATTTCTTCTTCCATGTCATTTATATTTAGCAAGAGCAAAATTCACAGTAAGTTCGACATAAGGATAAGGTTTGTATTTAGCGAGTTCTATACCTGCCCCGATGTCGAATGATAACTCCTCCATGATATTATCGTTATAATCGTTAGGGTATAACCTAAACCCGACAACAATAGGCATAGACCGGAAAGCCTTACCCGTCATCTCGTCACGTTTGTAGTTGCCATGTGTTACCACTCCCATTGAGAAATACGGGGTCGTCTGGTATGCCCATAGGTAATAAGTTGCTTTAAGGGAGAATCCGTTTACATAGAAATACTTCTCAATCATCTGCGGATGCCATGTAGTAGTTACCGACACATTAGAACCTTGCAGTTCACAACCGATAAAGTAATTAACCTCATCAGAGTAAGACGTTCCTCCTGATAGGTTAAAAGACACCTGTGCAGTTGCAACAATAGAGAATAAGAAAAGAATTACCATTCCAATAACTACTGATCTAAAACATCCTCTATTAATCATCTGGGTAGTCCCTTGATCTTTTTCTTGTTTTTTCATGATTGTTTTACATATGATTTATTTCTTTTTTTACCTATTTCAAATATACGATCAGCAGAAGTAGTTAATGTTTGCTCGTGGGTTATTATGATAAATTGAATACCCAGTTTATCGGATAGTTCTTTAAGCATATTAGACGCTCTTTCCTGATAGTTTTCACTTAGGTAGCGAAAGGGTTCGTCCAATATTATTACAGGATGGGTACGAGGTCTAGCCATACTCCAAGAGGCTATTCGTAAAGCAAAGGCAGCGACGTCAATTGCTCCTACGCCACTAGCGGTAAGTGGATCTATCTCTAACGTATCCCTAACGAATAGCAAATCACACTCTGTTTTGTTCCTACGCTGTACGAAGTCTACCTTTAATTCGTAGGGATCATCGAATACAGCATCTAACGCAGAAGAAGTTATGTCCGAGATATGGAATTGTAACTGTTGCTGAGTCTTTAGCCCTACTTCCCGTATGACTTCCCTAGCATGTTCGTGTTTTCGTAGATCACGCTTTGAGACCTTTAATTGGTCTTGCAGAGAGGTAAGGGACTTTTGTATTTGCGATCTTTGTCCTTTCTGCCTCTCTAATCTGTTTCTCAACTCTTGGGTATTCATCACTATCTTCTTTAGTATCTATTATTAATTCTCCCGTTCCTGACAGCATCATATCTGATTCAATATGAGTAGCCTCCATAGAGGCAGTCATTTGACATTCTGTTATATATCCCTGCCCTACAATCCTTAATCCGTCATGGTAAATAAGACAATACAATGGTTTGTTATCTATTATATGATTCATACCAGAATCTCCATTCAGCCACATTACATCTTCTCCCCAAACTTTCCATTCTCTTAATCCTTGTATATATTCTGGATAACCCATATCATAACCTATTGGGACTAAATGATTTTCAAATACAAGATTGAACTTTCTTGATGCAGCTAATAGATTCTCTCCATCGTGAATGTACATACAATTACCATGTATAACCTTACGTAAGGTTACAGGATCAGGTAAAGGAGCTATTTTCTCAGGTGGTAACTCCTCTATCTGGCGTACCAATATCGGGGGCATTGCCGCAACTACGGCTGCACCAAATATATTCTTTAGAAAAGTTCTCCGTTCCATTATTCCTCTGATATTTTAATTAACTCCATAGCTTCTTCTTTGGAAATATCTTCAGTCTCCGTCATATCAAGTTTCCACTTCTCTGAATAAAGATTAAACGTATCTGTATAGTCAGTGCCCTCAAGAGCAGCAATCATAGTCATATACTTCTTTAAAAGCCTCCTGTAATCTATCATTTTATCTCATTATTGGTTACTATCTTATCTGTCTTAATAAAATCATATTTCCCTTTTATGTATTCAGAGAAATATTTCCCTGGATTTTCTACCTTTAACATTAACTTAAAACATAATTTCGGTACATCACTGTAAGTATATACTGTTCCTTTATTAAACTCTATGTAAAGAGTATTGTCCTTGAATCCTACACTCTTTATTTGTGATGAGGTAATGAGAGTCATAGGAACTTTCTCTTTCGGTTTAATTCCCATTGCTTTTATTAAACAACAATAACAGATGTCAAAGTCTGATTTACCAAACATTTCCATAACTCTATTGTACTCTATTTCTGTTGAATTTAATCCCTTATCAATAAAAATTGAGATATGCATTCCGGTGATTGTGGTGTAGGTTATCGGATTTGTTAGCACAGTCCCACATGAATCACATTTTATTTCTTCCATTTTATTTTAATTTATATACATTTTTAAACCAATAATCGTAAAGTTCTTTAGAAGTCATAAATTTACCAACAAAGGGCAGTGCCCAGAAATTCGGTGTTATCCCATCAAATTTTGATTCACATTTATTCTTTATCCATTCTATAAATTCAAAGACATGAGATTCTATCTCTTCTGCGGCATCAGTAAATTCTTTATCCAGATCACTCTGTCCTACATAAAAAATGTTGTTTTCCAGAATTTTGATTAATTCGTCTTTCATAGTCTTTTATTTATAAATGTATTACTGTTTTTGATTCAAGATGTTTAGTAATTGCTCTTTGATAATAATTACTTAACCAATCTTGTTCTGATAACCATTTTAAATAATTTATTTCATCATCTGTGGTCATATCATAAATATCATAGTTTTTATATTTACCAAAATGTAAGTATTTCTGCATTTATAGGCATCTCGATCTTCTGTAAATCGGTTAGTGCCAACGGGTATTTCCAAATAGATTTCATTTTAAGTTATATTTATTTACTAATTCCTTCATACCCTCATCAATAGAGTTCTCTACTTGTATAAGATCATCTTGCATGACCTTGAGTTTCTTCCTAGCCTCTTCTTTAGTTTTACACTTCCAATCGTCTTGGAGTTGTTTTATCATAGCCTTTCGCTGTCCTGTAAGTTCGGAGATACTAGACTTAGCATCCTCTACTTCTTTCTTGAGTTCCAATAATTCACTTTCGTTCATACTCTAATGCTTTATAAATTATATTCATAATACCGTCACTAATATTATTAATCTCCCTGAAATGTTCTAGGTTATCCTCAAAACTCATTTCGGCGATCCAATCCTTGTCTAATTGAGAGATAAAGGCTTCTATTCGGGCATCCCTCTTTTCTATGTTATCCAAATGTTCTTTAGAAATCACGCCATCTTGAATAGGTAGATAAACGGGTTCTACCGTATTCGTTTCAGCGTACCAAAGGTACACTCTAGGTTTAAAATCAATTTGCTTTGCACTTTGACGTGTAAGAGAGCCTGGATTAACTAAAAGCCTACCCTTATACTCCGTAAAGAACGATTGGTGATTATCCCCTGTGCAAATCAAGTCGAATTGGGGGTACTTCTTTAATATCCCTATTGATTGTCCTTCGGTGGCTCCTGGAAATGGAGGAGTAACGTAGGTCATATAGTGCCAAACCAGTATTCTTCTCTCCCAATATTCCTCTTGCGTTTTTGCTTGGTTTGTAACTAAATGAAGAGAAGGATGCATTATATCAGGTTCTTGTCCATAATGACAATTAGGCAATACTTCTATTTTACCTGCTACTTCTAAGGTATGTAATCCACTATTCGACCGCAGTTGAAAGTTATGTTGTGGTAGATCATGCTGACCATAAATAGTGTAGAACTTTTCGGGTAGAAACCATAATGCCTGAGATAACAAACCAGGAGAGGGTTTCCAATGATGGAATAAATCCCCAGCGTGTACTACAGAACAACCGTACGTAGCTTGCAAACCACGTACTACTTCTACCGCTTTCCATTGCTCCTGATGCCAATCGCCCGTAAAGCATATTGGGGTATCTTCCCGTAGATGCCAGTCGGCGGTAAGAATAAGATCAGGTTTTTTATTTCGTTGCATATTATTTCCAAAATTGATACCATTTCTTTTCTTTAATGGGAACTACTCGAATGCCTATTTCAATCTCTTCCCGTAGTACCTTTAAAGCATCACTAAAATCCTCTGCGGCACGATGCACCTCTTTAAATTTCTTAAGGGCTATCCGATTATCTACTTCAATTCGATATTTCATATTAGGTTTTGCCATTACTCTGATTCTTTATTAGTTTCCCTTGTATAAATCTTGTCTGGCAGGAATAGGTGGTTCTTTATTTTTCGTATCTCATCAGAGCTACTGGATTCACAAATCTTTTTCCATCCAAATAGTGTTTTCTTCCAGAGTGTGTATCCTTTTGCATCATATACTGCCACCTTATTAAAATTAAAGGTAGATACTGTTGTTGTTATTTTCAGTTTATTTATCATGTTTTACCTCCTGTTCGCATAGCGGACAAATGTCTGGAAAATTATCTTCAAACTGTTTATGTAAAGTTTCATACCTTTGTTCTGCCTGGGTTATCTCTTCTTCTATTTCGTCTATGTTCTTTACAAGAAGATACAAGGCACTCCTATCTTTCTGCTTTTGACGACGGGTATCTCCTAACAGAATTAAGCGAGTTACCTCTTCTTCCATATCTGCTACGGATTGTTCCCGTTCTATAATACGATCAGTACCATCTATATTTTCAAGTAAGGTGCTTATATGCATGATTTTATTCCGTAAATCCTCTCTGTCCGCTATCCGTCCTAAGATATTATCTAAATCAATCTCTATCTTCAGGATAGTACTTGCCTCTTCTATCTCCCTGTCTTTATCTTCCAAACTACGAATGAGATTGTCTAACCTAGTTTTAGCTTGAACTTTAGATAGGCAGACCTTATCCAAAGCCTCCATGGCTTCTACATCTATTTCAAAATTATCTAGATAATCGAATTGGGATAGTTCTTCTCCTAGAGATTTTATTTGCTCACCATTGTACTTAATACTTCCCTCCAACTCCCGTATCCATTTATTTACGTTAGCCAGTCCTGTATCTATCTTATCCAATCGGGCTACCCGATTAAAGTATTGGGCAACCTCTCCCGAACTATTACTTAATAGGAACGGGGAATCCAATTGCATTTGGAGATTTATCTCATTGATATTAAGAAACTTACTAATTTCTTCGGGGACTGAAGTACCAAAAGCCTTAAAGACAAGACTGTTTTTGTCGTATGCTTTAAGTTCATATTTATCAATCTTACCTTTATGACGCCAAACGAAACCGTCCTCTGTTTCGAGGATAGCAAATGTGTCGCCTCCCCAATAGGAGCGTATAGCATCGCCAGAAGGTCGGTTCCATACAATCCAACGAAGAGCACGAATAATCGCTGTCTTACCCGAATCTGATGATCCCACAATAACATTGACCCCAGGATGGAATTTAAGGTAAGATTTTTCATGACTTTGAAAATTGTGTATTGCTAATGATTTAATCATTTTAATTTAGTTTACCTTGTTCTTTTTCGAGCTTACGTTTGGCTTCTTTATATCCTTCTGCAAATCCTTCTTTTTGTCCAATTTGCTCTATCTTAGATATAAAAGTTTCGATTTCACGAAAGAATCTAATTCCTGCCATAGCAGGATCAACAGGATCCATACCTGCTAACATTCTCATTAATTCTGCCATTAGGTTATCTCTTTCCTTTGTTGTCATTGTCTCATCATTTTTAATACTTGGGATTGTTTACTTGCAACATAATGTACGGCAAGAGCATCAGCTACTGCTTCATCTATGTACTTAGTACTTCTCCAATCTACATCATATAGTTTGTCGATAGCTTCAATCATATCTTCCTTTGTTGCTGCTTTCTTACCTAATACGGCTTTCTTACTATCCTGTTCGCTATACCATTCAATTGGAATATTTAGACTTTCGGATATACCTACAAGTAATCCTGCTACGAGACCAATCATTATCGCTGCTTGAGCGTTCTGACTTCCATGAGGAGATTCACTTAGGATAAAATTTACATCGTGAGTAGCTATGAGCTGAAGTAACGATCCAGCTATTTCACTCGCTCTACGGGTACGATCATCTGATGCCCGTATTCTTCGTTTCTTTTGCTCAGGAGCAGTCTTAATGCATCCCGATTCTAGTATTTTGTTTTTACTTACTACGGCATATCCCCAAGCGGTAAAGCTAGGATCATTTGTTAATATAACTAGATTTTCCATACTTTAAATTTCTGATTAATACTTTATAATAGTGACCCGTGTCGTTAAGATATTCAACTTTCCAATATTCAAGACTGGAGAACTTCCAAATCCTTTCTATCAATTTTGCTTGATCAATAGGATGTTCAATCTTTATCGGATTTGCGAATACCATAACAATATCCCCAGGTTTCATAGCTTATGCTATCTATCGTTTCGGTTTACGTTCGATTTTAAATGTCTTTTCCCGTTCCTCCCAAAGTTCTATTACCTCTTCCTTTAGCTGTTGTTCCAGATGATCTTCCTCTATCATACTAATGGAATCGGCTAAACCCTGATCCAAGGTTCGTCCATCTAAAGTATAAACTTTTTGTTTAGAATAATCCTTAATGAACTGGAGATTCTCCCGTATATCGTCTATACCATAATCGAATATGATTGTAGCAGGAGCAACGTGATATGGTTCCCATACAGAGGATTTATATACCTCTACCTCTACCCTGACGCCTACGATCTTGGATATTTCCTTGCCCTTAAAGGTTTTCTCTACCTTATGCTTCTTAATGATTTGCGTCTTTAAGCGTAAGCTAGAATAAAAACCTATGGCTTCTCCTCCAGGAGTAGTATATTTAGAGAAAGCCATAGCATCCATATTCTGACGAATCTGGTTACTACATACCATCAAGTAGTTTTTGTCCTTGATGATACGGGCGGTCTTTCGAGTACCTTCACTAAACTCCTTGGCTCTCCTACCACCCATCTTATCTCCTGCCTTATTCTCCAATTCTAATTCCGTAGAAAGGGCTGCAAGGCTATCGGCAAATATCCCGTTAATAACTTTAGGGTTCTCTGGATTCCACGTTCGTATAGGCTCGAAAATCTCTGGAACGGTATCGGGCATAAAGTAAGAACCCTCTTTCAAATCCAGTCCAAAGAGTTTAGCGAACTGGGGATTTAATCTTGCTTCGGGATCATGAAACAAAAGGTCGCCTCCCTGACGTTGCACAGCTCCAGCAATTTCCGACAGAAATACAGTCTTTCCACTGCCACTGGGTCCAAATATTTCAACAAGGATTCCTCCTGGGATTCCACCACCCCGAACTCGTCCGCCAGAAATCGCAAGGTCAAGTAACGTTGACCCTGTACTAATGATTGTCCCGAAGTTGCCATCGGGGTATTTTTCCTGCGTTTTGGCTGGTACATTTATTCGCCTTTTTACTTGTTCACTAAGTGGTTCTACCTTTCCTATTCTTTTCATTTCGTTCTAATTCTTCCAAGATTAAACTAATATGTTCCTTGCTCAATTGCTTGTCGATAAGTTCATACTCGATCTCTCTTTTAAAACTTACGAAAGTGGTAACCACTATGCTATTTCTCCTATTAGCCCATTCTATTTCTATTCTACGGACTATTTCATGGATGAGTTGTTCTTCTGAATCCTTTTGAGCGTGCCGTTCAATCCAACTCTCCATTAGACTTCTTATAACTTTGGATTTGTCCGTATCTTTCGCCCAAATGTACAAAGTCAGATAATTATATAATTGTGGGGGAAGAAATACCCCCACAAATTTATTATCTGGATTCTTCTTTTTAGGTTCTAGTATTGGCATATTACTTTTCTTTTTCTTCTATACAAGCATCCCATATAGTACAAGTATCACATTCTTTATACTTATCCGTATCAATACCGAACTTATGTCCGTGAGGACACTTGTCCTTACCTCCTTTAGCAGGAGCAGGAGCAGTGCGAGTACGCTTTGGAGCAGGGGCTTCTTCCTCCTCTTCTTCCTCCTCTTCAACTTCCTCTTCCTCTACTTTAGCCTTACGACCGACTGGGGCACGTTTGGGAGCGGGTTTTTCCTCTTCTTCCTCTTCCTCTTCCTCTTCCTCCTCTTCTTCGACTGGAGCCGTCCTAGTGTACTTTCTCGTCCTTGCAACGGGTTTTTCTTCCTCTTCCTCTTCCTCTACTAATTTACCGCCGTCCTCTTCCTCTTCAATACCCGCAAACTTAGCCATAACTTCGTTGTACGTAGGAATAATAAGTACTTCGTCCAGATTGGGAACATCTTCCAATATACTCTCGTCGTACGGATTACGGTCTTCAAACTTAATATCGTCCCGCACTTCGGGGTATTTATTGTCTCCCAACTCTTTCCATTTCAAACGTAGGCGAAGAGTTTTTCCTGTTTCCAGATCTGGGAAACCCTCCTCTTCACAATCCTCTCCTAGTTCGTCCAGGGTGTCCCGTAGGATATTGCCGAATAGATAATCAGACATATCCCATACATGAGGAACAGCTTCATGCTTAGGAACGTCTAACGGAATTACAACATACAGGGTACGTTCTTTGGGATAGAGTAGTTTATAAATCTCCTTATCCGTACCTGCTTTAATCATCCGTACCCTCTCTTCGCAAATCGGGCATTTCTTTCCTACTGATGTAGGACACACAAGGGTAGCATTATCTTCCCCTACGTTACGGTGAACTTTAAAAGGACGTTTCCACCATAGGGTATCTTTGGAAGCTATATCCCCATCAAGATCAGGGTGATTGTTTACGGATACTACATAAGGAATAATATCCAGGTGAAGGCTAGTAGTACCTTCTTCAAAACTTAAAGCGGATACTCCACTGGGGAGTTTCAAGTAACCGAACGACTTGCGTTCATCTTTATGTCGTTTCATATCACGACTTACTTTCCCTCTGAAACTGTTCTTACTTGCTTTTTTCATGTTTTTTGCTAATAAATTTATTACGTAAAAAATTATCAAATTCCTCCATCCAAGCCCTCATTTGAGCCTTGCTCTTTAAATAAATCGCAGCAATGTATAGCATTAATAAAATAATCAATCCTATTATCGCTAATATAATCCAACCTATTATCTCTAAAACTATCATTTAGTCCTCCTAGACATTTTGTTTCCTACTTTGACATTTAATTCTTTATTCCGCTGTTCCCTTTCCTCTAGTAAATCTCTAGGCATCTTTGGTCCAGCGAAATATTGTAGTCCTAATAACCTACCTAAATTCTCCAAGGCATCCTTACGGGCATCAAACGCCCGAACTGCTCCCTGTGCTATATCGGCTTTAAACTTAGCTTGGATGAAGTTATCGTTTGCACCGATATATGCTTCTTGGAGGATAATCGTATTCTGTACGGCACTCTCGGTAAGTTTTTCCATACCAAAGGCTTCAGGATTAGATCGTACTTCCCTATCCAATTCAGCCTTGGTTAATTCCAAGGCTTCTTTGGCTCTATCTAGTTCAAGCCTAGCCTCTGCTGCATTACGAGCGTATTTCATCATAAGGCTAGGCTGATCTAACCACTCTACATCTAGAGCGGATTCATCAATTCGTATATCTTCCTCGTAGTTCATAGCTACCATTTTATTTTAGAAAACCATCCATCTTTACGTAAGTCGATATAGGCTCCAATTAGAAGTAGTATTGCTAATCCTATTCGTGCCCAAATCTTTCCAGCTGTTAAAACAAGTTTTTTATCTTCCATAGTTTTTTAAATATTAAAATAGTGTCGGGGGCTTGGTCAATCGAGCTATCATATAAACAATGTTCTCGTGTTATCCCATTCGGTCATTCTGTAGTTCGCTGTAATTAAATCGGGTAGTAATGGTTACCCTACTTGTTTAATGACTACGTAGCAAGTCGTAATGTTACTCTACCAACTGAGTTACAAAGGTGAAGCCATTTCTGGAGACCTCTGGTGGGAATCGAACCCACGACCCACATTTTCATTTAGCTGTTTAACATACAGTTGCGTCTACCATTCCGCCATAGCCTTTCGCCTAACAGGAGTTGAACCTGTAGTCACCGTTTTGAAATCGCCATCTATCTGCGTTACCCAAACTAGTTCGGGACCATTTTAAGGTAATGGTACCAACCTTACCCCCACGCCCACTATTTCAAAGAACTTAAAGCAGGAGTTCAACGTCTTGTGATTACCATCACACTTGGGATTTCTAGGTCTATAAGGGTCTGACCCGACGTCTATATCCTGCTTTATATTATGCTGTCGGTTCTACGAAGTCTTTCATGACATCGGCACCTACTTCAATTTCCGTAATCCAGTTAGCCTGTTGGATAGCTGCATCTACCAAGCGTAACTGTTTAGCATACCAATCATAGGCTGCTGCGACCTGTGCCATAGTAATCTTAGGCACTTTAACGATAACATCATCAATGTTCTCGGTTACGTTCTTTCTGGAAGCCTTAACTTCAAAAAGACCGTTAACATTGATAGTTTTAAGCTGAGCGACCTTTTCGTTCAACTCTTTTCTCCTGAGTAAAGCCTCCGCTAGTTTAATCTGCATACGCAATTCGGATTTAAGATTTATTAATTGGTTCCCATGGAATAAACTTACGTTTCAATTCCAATAGATTTATAGTTTTTTCTTCTAGCCAGTTGACGTAATCTAAAAACACTCTGTAATCATCGCTAGTTTTCGTCGTACGCCTACCCGTATCCATAACGGCTGGTTGTCCCGTTTCTCGCTTATAAAGCATTCTTAATTCTGGTATAGTCATATCTTAACTTTTAATAATAGCATAACATGCGTAAACTAATTGGGGGAATCCCGAATCGTAAAAGGGATTCATAAATTCTTCCATAATCAATCCGCATAACGGTTCGTCCTTTTTTAGCAAGATCGCCTGGCAATATCCTAGAACCATTCGACGTATGCTCTCTGCTTCCTGATCCTTTAGTCCTTCCAAGATCGTTCGTACCTTTGTCCAACTTTCCTTTTTAATTAAAGCCCTACATAAGTCTATTCCCTGGGATTGTAGGAAAGCCGTTTGTTTGGACATCTCTAGACGTTGTTCCTCTGGAGCATTTAATACCTGCTCTAGGATTTGTAGAGCGTTACGGGGATGTCCTTGGCTATCCTTTACGATCTGAGTATAAATATCCTTGGATAGGCTCTGTCCCTCTTCCCGTACTACCATACGTAATAAACTAAACATCTCTTCGTCCGTCAAGGGCTTTACCCCGAATTGGCTACAACGACTTTTTATAGTAGCTAATAGCTTTTGAGGTTCGGTTGTACAAAGAACGAAATAGATATGAGTTGGCGTATCTTCCAAAATCTTTAGCAAAGCGTTCTGGGCATCGTTAGTCATCTTATGACACTCGTCTATAAGCCATACCCGAACATCTCCATGAGTAGGCATAAACTGGCTACTCTTACGAATCTCCCTGATAGTGTCTATCCCACGGAAGTCCGCACTATCTACCTCCGTAAAGTCACTATCTTCACACCCCAAGCTAGAAGCGATAATGCGACCTATGGTCGTTTTCCCGCAACCCGTTGGTCCATGTAAAAGGAAGGCATGCGGACAAGATGTACGATTGTCCAGCATACCCTCCAGGGTAGCGACTATGTCAGCGTTACCTTTTAATTGGGATAGTTCTATGGGACGGTATTGTAAATATAAACTCATATTCTACTTTTACTTATTATACAAATCGTTTTTAAATTAAATATGCATCTTCGCTTTGTCTGCCCAAGGAGCGTCTACGGGAGCTATCTCGGCATCTATTTCCAAAGGTACTATAATCCACTTCCATTCGCTAGGTAGTAAGCTACAAGTAATACGTTTGGTAGTTTGTAAAACATGGTCGAGTTCGTCGGGATGTACGTCCATAATAATACTATCGTGGATTTGTCCTATTAGTTTGGTATCCCATTTCTCCCTTACCATAACTTCGTCTAATAATATGAACGACTTAAGGTTACAATGGAACGCTGCTCCTTGCACAGGATAGTTAATACAGTCGTTCCTACCCATAACTCCGTAACAGCGGAATCCCGTTAGCATATCTATGTACCCGTACTTCTGGTAAATATTCCACCAGCGTTTCTTCCATGCGTCGTATTCGGCAAACCTATTAGTCCAGAAATCATATTCGATCTTTTGTATATGATCCGTAAACTTCGCCAATGACGAAATTCCTTTGGATATCATATGATCGGATAAAGTATAATTCTCTCCATCAATATGTATTCCCTGTCCTCTTCCCCACTTACCTTGCGGTAACTTACCCCAGCCTACTGCCATATTAACCGCACAGTTCCCGAAGTAATCCCCGTAAAACTCTGGGAATACAAACCCGTTCTTGGCTGCTTGTCGTAGCGTATAATGTTTTACCTTATCCCATTCGTCTATCATAAAGATTTGTTTCGCCATATCGGCGTGCATATCCGTTTTAGGATCACGGATATATTTTAACATAGTAGAATCCTGATGATAACAAGCTGCGATACGTACTTCCAATCCCGAATAGTCTATTTCGAGTAACTGATGACCAGGTCTAGGATATAAGGCTCTACGAACGATTTGCATTGCATCCTCGTCCCTTTTAGGAATGTTCTGGAAGTTAGGGCTATCGGAACTACTACGAAACGTGCGAACCAAGTGCAAATTAAAAAACGGGTGTATATAACCTCCTACCTGTTCCCTAGCGAAAGCGTCTAGGTAAGTGTCCCGTATTTTCTTTGTCTTACGCATCTCCATAAGGTCACTTAGTTCGGGAATACCTAATTGCTTCAAGGCTTCCTCGTCCGTTGCGCCCTGTCCCGAATCTGTTTCCTTTTGAGGCTTTAGTTTCTTTACTACGTAAAGAAAGTGAGCTAACTGTGCATTGGAATTAATATTAACCTTACCATGAGCGGAGTGTTCCCAGTGCCGATAAAAATTAGTTCCCTTAAACTTGCTCTCCAACCGCTCGATCTTACGGGTTAAGTGCGTTTTCTTATTCTCTACATACTCTATATCTACCCGTATGCCTTGTTGTTCGGCTCTGGATAAAGCTAGGATACCATCGTGTAGTAACCGATACGCTTCATATGTTCTAGGATTAACTTTCATTTCTCACATTCTTCTAAAATTTCCCACCAAACAGTACTAGGTATTTCTACATCACCATACCAACTCCCATCGGAATCGTCCCATAATCCTCTTTGGACTAAGGCTACCATCCACGCAGCCTGACTTCCTTTATAATCCTCTGGAGGTATCGCTGGTATCATATCTCCATCTTGATAGATTTTTGTCTGTTTGAATGTTCTTGTTTTCATATTAAAAAGGTAAGATATTCATACGTTGTATATTAGCTAAACGAAGTTCGTGTATGGCATCCAATGCACAATACCGTAACAACTTCTGTTTTCCCCCAGGAAGTTCTATAAACTCCTGGATTCTATTAATAGCATTAGCGTTGTTCTCCTCTTTAGACTTAAGATATGGAGATACTTCACTATCATAGTCTACTATCCCAAACTGTACGTAGGTCTGGAACTTTAGTCCCGTTACTCCCGACTTATTATCCAAGACGTGCGTAGCTAACATAGTATCCCATACCCAGTTCTGTACTTCCGTTCTTAAACGAACTAACGTCCAAGAATGCTCGAACTTCATATTCTGGGCTATCTTACCTATCGCCTTATTGGCGAGTAGTTCTACAAAGGGTTGGCGTTCGGCTTTCGTATCGGGCATCATAAAGGCGTAGGCGTGATTTTCTTTATCGGCTATCGCTGCGCATATAATACGATGTCCCGTAGCGTGGGGTTTTAATCCCGTCGTTTCGTAGTCAAACGCAAACTCATCTATCCCTACGATATTCGTTAGATGGTATAGGTCATCTATAATCTCTATGGTAGGCTCTACGTATTTGGGAAAAGGTTCTTTAGCTTTCTCAAAGGCTTGTTTTAAATCGTCCTTCCAAATCGTTTCTACATCAGCCGTATCGCTACGCTCGACATAGCTAGGATGAAAGGTAGGACAAAGCCAACATTCAAAATCCTGATCGGGAATGGCATACCCTCTCCACTTCGATATACCTCCCAAGTCTTTCTTCCATCGGTGTCCTATTAAGGAATACAAAGCGGAGTTCCCTAATATGATGATTACCTTTGGTTTATACTCCTTAATATATTGTAGAGTAGTTTTACGACAGGATTCAATCTCAAAGTTACTAGGGCTACGGTTATCTCCATCCTCCGTTACGGGACGACAGTAGCAAGCGTTGATATTAATACAATCCTCGAATAAATCTATTCCCAACTTCTTATAGGTATATTCCAATAACTTGCCCGTCTTTCCCTGAAAAGGTTTCCCTACTTTATCCTCTACCTCGCCTGGGGCTTCCCCTATGTTCATAATCTTCTTCTTGAAATTCCCGAAAGGTTTCATACGGGGTGTATTTACATTCTTATACATTCCGCATGAAACACAAGAATAACTCTTACCGTCGGGACGGGAAGCCATTTCTGTCTCCTTGGCAGTAAAGAATCCTTCCATATTATTCCTTAGTTACTTTTAATACGCCTACTATAAGCCAGTTATCTTTCTCCCACTTCAATCGGTTATCCGATATGGTAACGGTTTTATCCTTAGTGAATACTCCCTGAACTACTGAAGGGGAAGTAGTAAAGGAGAACGGTTTGCCAGAGTATTTGAAGCGTACACTTTCTTCAAACCGCCCTCCTGTTTCCAAGGTACTAGATACGGTGATCTGGTTCTCGGATATATCGAAACGAATAAACTCTTTGGATTCTATATCCCGTTGAGCGAATACGGATGCTCTATCAATAGCCTCGTCTAAAAGCTGAGGATCAGCTATGGATAAAACTTTTCCCTCCACGTTCTTCAAAGCCGATGTATCGGGGAATGGATCGGCGAATATACGACAGGATATAATAGCATCCCCAGCAGATTTAAAATGCATCCATCCGTGTCCCGTAGCTACCTGATTAGGTTTAAAGCGGATCAAGTCGGGAAGAGATGATAGGGGAATAAGAAACGTTTCCACTCCCATAGGATTAGCTAAAGCAAAGTACGCTAGACGATGCCCGTTAGAGGCTTCTATATAACCATCCTTATGTACATGAACGCAGGTAAGTACGGGTTGGTTAAATACCTGACGGGCTACGGACGGCTTTACAAATTCCAATCCTGCTATAAAATCTTCGGGTAAATTTACCCACTTACTTTTCTTAGCCAATTCTTCCTTTAAGGGAAGTTTCACCTCGCTTTGCAAAGTAAATCCAGCCTTTAGCCTTGTACCAGAGGTAAGTAGAACTTCATTCTCATTCACAGTCAACTCTACTTCGTCGGGATCATCTTTCGTACGGGCTTTAATCTTGGTTAGTAGAGCATACAATTCGTCTGCTTTAATGGCTCCTTCAATATCTAATCCCTCTATGGGATAGGATACGCTAATCTCATCGTTATAGGTTACTACGCTACCTTTGATGAAGGCAAAGGCAGTAGCCTGTTCGATGAACTCTTTATTGGCTAAGCCTGGTTTAACGGCTTCCAATGCTTTTAATAATACTTCTCTTTTAATTTTCATTTGATTAATTTATTTTATCCAAGAATATAAAGGTATTTTCTCAATAGGGTTCATCTTATCTTTAAATCGTTCCAATCCTGGGCTATCCAATGTCCCTCCATCATTTACAAACTTACCTGACCGACGTATCTTTAAATCCGTATAGAATAGCCATCGTACGAACTCGTCCAAGAAAGGCTGATCTGTATTTACTATACATATCCGATAGTTTATATATTTCCAATTCTCGTCCCAAGCATTGATCGCCATTAATTCGCCTTCCTTATTATACAAAAACTTTCTAAATATATTTTTGTCATCCTCGAAATAAGCAAATCTTGCCAGGAGTTCTGGATCCAGTGCACTTCCACCCTTTCGTTCCAACCAATCGGCTATTAACATTCCTGCGTCGGTGCCCGACGGGGGCGTATTTTCATACTTCCACCCAGGATTATTCTTGGACCACTTGCGACAATTCTTACGAAACACTTGCCAATGCTTCCCTGTCATATTTTGGAAACCGTTAGGATCAAATACGTACTGCCAATCTAGAAACGAATAATGCCCGTTCAATGAAACGGTATCGTTCTTAAACAAAGCCCATATACGCACGTCGGGATATTCCCCAGGATTCTCCATAGGTAAAGGAGGGAATAAGCACCAACGCTTATCCGTCAACCATATCCATCCCTTCTTCTCCTCAACACGAACATTGCTAAGTTGAAGATAGGGTTCACTCATAAAGAAATTAGGCTCTACCCCTAACTGTTCAGCCCTTATCAAATAGTGGTGTACGCTCCTCTTTTTCATTGGTAGTTGTTTTCTTCGGTCTAGTGTCGGGCATCTTTCCCTGTTTAATATGTGCTATGAGTTTCCTAGAAACCCCTCCAGCCTTACGACTTTTACCTCCCATTTTGTACCTCCTTGATTTTAATTATTTCATCATATAAACAACAAGCTATTATTCCTATCATATCCCGTTTATTCTTATCTATGCTACGAACGGTTATAAAATCATCCTTTCCCCTAGCAGGGAACTGGAACTTAAGCGTATCTTGGAATTGGAATAGACTAGCAAAATCGTTAGTCTTAATCCCCACAGGACCAAAAGCGGTTTTTAATTCGTTCTTAAAGAATCCTCCACCCTGTTCCTGTATCTCGATTAATCCGCCAGAATAGATATTCCTTTGAACCATCTTTAGGGTATCACCCTTTTCTCCTGAGAACTCGATATGACTTAAATCGGTATCCAATAGTGACAGCACGGTAGCATTTAATATTACATCGTTCTCTTCATCTAGAGGCTTTGCCGCATACGATTTAAACAACTCCTGTATCTGGTCGGGAGTATATTCTGCCCGTCCGCAACTCTTCTTACGGATAAACCCGTTCTGCTCGGTGACGAATACTATCCGTCCATTCTCTTCACTAAAGTCGTTGCTATCGTAATCGTCAGCCTTAAACGAAATAGGCTCGTTGAAAGGAGATTCGTGGGCACGTAATCTGAAACGAAGTAATACGGTATGATCGTAATTGAGTACAAATACCTCTCGCTTATCAGCATAGATAGTATTACGAAGCCCTCCACTCTGATCTAGGGCTACGGCTTGGGAAAAAATCTGTTCTATTTGTCCTGTTATTTTCATATCGTTGAATTTAATAATGTTTCTCTATAATCCGTTTCAGGGCTATACGTCCATATATGCCCGTCGCTATCACTACCTACGGGTGTTAATCCTACCGCCCAGCGATGGCTGTACGCTACGTTACCTCCTAAGTTCCAAAGTAGTTTTACCTCCTGCTTTAGGGCTTCCGTAAGGAATCCTCCATGCTCGTCTACCCACTTAACGTAATCCGTCCAAGATGTATGCGTCGCTCCCCGTTCCTTAATGTACCGAGCAGCCATTACCGTACACCCGTAACTGAATCCTCCCTTAAACCAATCTCCTACTTCACAACATATGGACTGGTCGTTCGACGGTACGTTACCCAAGTCGAAAGTACTACAACTAAATCCATAGTCCCGAAATAGCTCCATAAACTTTCCTAGCAAGAGAGAGCCTAAAGGCTGACTATCACTACCCGCCATAAACAAGCGGTCATAATCGTACCCTGCGTTAATAAAGCTCTGTCGTATTCCCTGATTCTGAGCGGTATAGCTATAAGTATCAAAGGTAATATTCCGTACACCCGTCAACCATACGTCATCCATGTACTTCGCTATCTCGTCTGGATCGTCGTTGAGTAGGAACAGATACGGTTCTATCCTAGCCACGACACGAACTCCTGCCGATACTAACTCTGCCATAGCCTGAATCCTCTCTTCGTACGTAGGTGCTCCTGGTTCTAATGCCTTTAATATCTCGTTGCTACTACTAATCAGAGTGATATGTATAGCCGTCCCTCCCTTATTCTCCGACAAGGCTTTCAAGTACGATCTCGTCCCAGGCAGGGAAGCCTTACTGTTAATCATTACTGGATAATCTATTTCGGCTAAGTACTCTAGCATAGCCAGACTTACCCCGTCCCGTCCCTCTTTCTTCAGGAAGTCCTCAAACCTTATTCCCATCCTTACAGGTATATCTAGGGCAAAAGCCTTATCTATTCCCGTCAGCCGTTTCTTCTCTTCAAAGGGAAGTTCCCGATACGGGAGCATTTTATCTATCTCCCGTTTGTAGTAGTCTGGATTGCAGTGACGGAAACCCATCGTCTTACTATTATCAAAGAACGCCGTGTATAGAGAGGCTCGAAATGCATTTGCGTAGCAGTAGATACACGCAAACGGACAAACTAACCCGTCCCATACGTCCATATTAAAAGGCATAGGACACGCCGAAGCCCGAACTGATACCTCTAGGAATGAGTTAATCTCTTCGGTACTCAATAGCCGTTCCTGTTTACGCCACTCGTTATGGACGATATTGAATTGGCTATAATTCCGCTTTCTTCCTTTTTCCCTTACTTGGTCTGTCTTTCGATTTGACGACATTAACTGCGTCATGCGAGGCACGAGCCTTGCTACGATCTTTCTGAGTTCCCAATAATCCATTAGTTTTTTTCCTTCTGATTAATACTTTAGTTTTATACAATTCGTGCATCATACGCCCTCCTGGAATAGTATCTACAAGATCAATTAGGCTGGGCATATCTTCCTCTTTAGAATCAGAGGGCTTTCCCATTAACATTTCTAACACTATGTTAGTATAGCATGGGGAATACCCTTTTTTCTTTTGATAGAAGAGTAGATCATCGTTCTTATCGAACAATTGGGTAGCTATTTGCAATCTGTCGTTAAATACGACTGTCCAAGGATATTCGGGAGTATTCCCGTACATATCCCAAGAGGTAAAAGGTCTGAGCCTTTTCCTACATTCAGCATAGAATGCTTGTTGTTTACTTCCTGGCATGATTAGCTTAAAATAAAGTTGGTAAATCTACATCCACTTCTGGCGTAGGCTCGTCTTTACGAGCATATACATTAAATCCATTCTTACTTCCTACTATCCGTATCTCAGGGCTTTGGGCAAGGGAAAAGTATTGTCCTCCTCCATTCCAAACCTCTTTCATACGCTTATAAGATTCAGGCTCTCGAAATTCGATAGCCTCCATATCATCCCACTCTACAAATCCTTTCTGCCGTATGATCATACAAGCATGTTGGAAAGTAAATTCATATTTGGGAAATAGATTATCTACTCCGCAGCAAGATTCGTACGAATTATCAAAGGGAAAATTTACGAAGTCTGGCGTGGAGGCTTTTACTCCTCTATCCTTCATTAGATTAAAGAACTTCCTACCTATGGGACGCCAATTATGATCTTGGTTTCCCTCCAACATCTTGCCGTAGTTATACCCGTGCTCCTCAAATTCCTTCCATGCTACCTTGGCGTTACTCGTACGGTAATTATAAAAGCTAACATGCTTGGCTCCGTACTTCTTGGCGTTATCCGCAAACCCTTCTAAACAATCGTCCGAACTATTTATGCCGTATAGTATTGGTTCCCAACGAGCAGCCGTCCAAACGCCTTTCCTATTTAATTCCCCTATAAGTTGCCATCGCATAGAAGCAGGAGGTGCTCCTGGTTCTAATTTGTAATTCAAGGTATCTGTTCCTCCCATAACAGCGACTATTACCGCACAATTCAAATCCTTGATAATATCTAGATATTGCGACATCCCTATATAATGGGACTTAGTTTCAAATATAACGGGAACTTTGTACTCCCTAAATAACTCCAAGATAGGAACGACTTTGTTTGCTTGGAAATCCTCTACGCAAAATGTTTCTGCTTTGCTTCCCATGTTAAAAGGTAATCCTCTACGCAAACATAGAATAGTCCAATCGTTGGTAGCTTTATCCGAACCGTATGCACGATCAAATAACTTACGGTAAGTATCGGGATCAGCCGAACGAACTAAATCTCTAGTCCATCCTGTATAATACTTTTCATATAACTCTTGCTCCATCTCCCGACAGAAGCACCACCAACAGCCCATACTACAACCCGAATATATATCTCCCCCAAATGCTTGAGGACAGCATAGGGAATCTCCCCGCCAGCCTGTAATACTTCCGAATTGTAATTTGGATATATCTTTTTTACTCATAAATAAGTTCTGTTAAAATGTTATAGGCTACATCACTCATTCGCTCTTTTGGAATTTGATTGCCAAATAACTCTGTAGAATAATTTTTGTTATACCGTATGATAGGCTTTCCTTTGGCGTTTAAGCGAACGGATATCAAAGGATTAGTTTTTTCCATAAGTCGTGCACATTCCTGTTGCTTAGTAAAGTCCATAGTTCCCCCGCATCCTGACGAAACAGTTCTACCTTTTACTGCCGTAACCATAACCGAATTATATCCACGATATTTAGCTTTGTAAACTAAATCCAAATCGTCGAAATACCGTAGTTTGGGATTGGAACACCCAATCTCTTTTAAAACTCCCGTGTCCCACATAACAGCATTTCCGATCTGAGCGGTATTTATATACATCGCATTAGGATGATTAAAACTCAGCATACCTCCCATAAACCCTGCGTTAATTGTAACACAACCTAGTTTAGGAAATACATGAAAAGCTTCAAATAGTGGGTCTATGGGAGTAAGTAATCGTACATCAGCATCAATACGAAATAGCCTTGGGGCGTAGTAAGTACCTATGCTTTGGAGTATATTTTCCTTACCCCCACAACCTACATTTTCGTCTAGCTTAACATAAACGTAAGAGTCAAACATACGTAGACTATCCAATAGAGCAGGACTATCGTATGGAGATTTGTCGTTAATTAAAACGAATAACCACTTTGAGCCTGTTCTATGCATATCACTACGAAGAGAATCCATAGAGATTAATATGTCATAAAATTGTTTCTCCAAGTTAATGGCTTTCTTTTCCCCAGTGGACTTAACTCGTACCCCTGAGAAATAGTAACCCCAACCGATTACACAATCATACTCTGGATATAATAATCTTTTTTCTACATACATAATCCACGATAAGCTAAAGGAAGTTCATAATTTTTGATAAGGTATAAAGGAACGGATATTGAATCGAAATCTGTACGGATATACTTCAAGTAAGGAATCGTTTGTGGATTGATTCCCATTAGCTTACAAGCAGCCACATCAACTTCCCACTGGTCTGTTCCTGAAATAAGTACCTGGGAGCGTACTCTATGCCCACATTGCTCGGCATATTCCGCTCCCTCGATACCATCCATAACTATAAAATTAACCATCTTGGAAGTTAATTGGTAGAGGTCTGCAAGTCTTTTATGTAGTATAGCTACATTGGCTCTGGGATGCATACTTCCCTTTTGAGCCATAGTACCCATCATATTTTTAATAGCACCAGTTATGCCTGCCATAGAGTGTACTTTCATCTTTGGTAAATTGATTATTACTTCGCATTCCAATAAGTAATCTGAAAACTTAACGCCATACAGACTACGGTAATTATCCAAACGACGTAGGGAAAACTTATGAAAGTTCGCCCCGTCTTGTAAAGGTATAATTTCTACTTTAGGATACATCCAAGTAAGCATTTCATAATCGGTAGACTTCAGGGTTTTATCCCATTGGTCTTTAAACCCACATTCCCCTACAACTACTCTATCCGCTCCTTCACTTAATACTTTTTGTACGATTAAAGAAGTTACCGCCACATGCGTAGTAGAGGGAAAGTCCCATGAGGAAAGGGGCGACACCAGGTTCGGTTTGATGAAGACTGATTTCCCCTTTACCTCAGGGAATCCATCCCAGAAATCGCTGGGAAGGGAATCGAAAGTTAGGGTAGCGTACCTATTATGTTTTGCTATGTGTATCATCTACGCAGTCGGTAATTTTACGTCAGGACAAATGTGAGGAATTACTTTCGTCACCAACTTAATTAAACCCTTGCTTTCATTTACATTCTCCTTTCCTCCGTGCTTTACCATAATCGCATTAGCCTTCTTCACCCACTCATCTATCGTTTTAGGCTTTTGCAACAGTGCCTCGGCTACGGATTCTATTCGGACGTATCCTCCTGTCGTATTCTTAGGAACGGACTTCTTAGGTGCATTTGCAGGCTTTTTAGGGGTAGGTTCTTCTTCCTCCTCTTCTTCCTCCTCTTCTTCCTCTTCTTCAATTTCCTCTTCTTCCTCTTCTACATCAGTTTTTATAGGAGCTTTACCTACATTTTTATGATGAATTTTTTCTGCAGTTTCATTCTCATCCTCATCCTCTTTATCCTCTGCGATAAGAGCGTCAACCACTGATTGAGTAGTTTTGCTGAATTTGTCGTCAGCCTCGATGTACTTAATAGCTTCTTTCATTTGTTCTACAAGAACAGGGATTTTCCCGTTTACGTTAATCACTGGATCTAATCCAGTCATTACCCGATTCATTTCTGTTGCGGCACTCCGCAGTTGTTTTGCTTCTAACATACTCTCTAGTTTTGGTTAAACTTACTAATTTTTTCTATATTATACAAACTATATTTTTACCAGTATGAGCATAGTCTAGGTCTACCTCTTCTAAGATTCTGCAACACTGTTATTTCCGTGGTATTAGAAAAATCTCCTTCACGCTTAACAATTTCGTTAATCCTCATTATGCCGATCTTCTTTTCTCTATCGCCTACATCCTGATTTAATCCGTACATAGCGGTAACGTGGGCGTATTTGCGTTTATCCTCTGAAAAGTTTTTTAGTTTTAATCGGTCTGCTTCGTAGGATTTAGCATCAGCCTGAGTTACGGTTACAACCAAACAATTATATTCCTGGCTCATACTACGAAGTCCTTTCCAAATTTCATTTTGCTTGTGGCGAAATTCTTTTGTTGGATCTTCCAATATATCAGCATAGTCCACTATGATTATATCGGGTACGAAACCGTCCTGCTTTTCCCACACAGACAGGAGGGCTTTCATATGCTTAATGGTAAGCGTTCCATTAGAATGAGAAGAGAGTTTGAAACTTCTTCCAGACTTAAGAAAGAACTCCCGTGCTGCCTGCCTTGCTTCTTTCGCCGACAACGGCTCGACCTCTTTAATTTTCTTTATCCAAGGAACTCCCCAATGAGTATGACGATAATCTTCACATTCAGTGCAAGGTTTATATTTCTTATGTTGCTCGTAGGCATCTATCAAATCCTCTATACGTATTTCCTTTTTCACTTCCTTGTCCACTCTTCCCTCGAATACTCCTGTATCACAGCAACGCTCTTCCTTAGTACAATCGTTTAACTGATTATAGATACAATCCATAACGGGTTCAAAATGCTCCCCACAATACTTACGGTTATCGGACTTCTGTGCAAGATATACGCACATACGTTTTATCTGCTGGGCTTCTGTCATATCTCCTGCTTGGAAGAAAACTACCTTACGACCTTGGGCACAAGCCGTCATAGCCATATCTAATAACCAAAAGGTCTTTCCACGCTTCTCACTAGCCATAAGGGCTACAAAACCTCCACGGACTAACTGGTCGTTCCAAAACTCTCCAAGAGAATTACGGTACTTGATTAGTACTTCCCCTTGGTGATTAAAAGCATGATCTATACGATCCAGTATAATTTCCGAGCATAACTCCAGGTCGGTTCGGCTTCCGTCCGTGGTAGGTTTGTAATCAGAGGCAAGTACTTCTGCCTCTTCTAGAGAACCCTCTGTAATTAGGGCTTGTATAGCATCTGAGTGCAAGAGTAGTTTACGTTCCTTGAAATACTTATGGGTTTGGTCTAGTAGGTATTCTACATTAAGTCCTGCTGCTTCGTACTCCTGACTTAGCTTGGGTAGTATCTCCTGTTCTATCTCCTCTGCTACGTTCTTGGCTATCTTGCCTGTCTTTATCTTATGGAAATAAATTCCCTCTATATTCCTGCCTGGAGCTTTATCGTACTTGTTAAAGTATTCCCAACACCAAGAAGATAATCTCTTCGCCATAGGCGATTCTATGTAGAGATCGTTCCATTCCGATCGTATTTGTTTCAGGTAGTCTGTGGACGTTATAAGTCCTATTACAATCTGGCGTTCGATCATAAAACCCTCCCGTCCTTGTTTACATAGTACTTACCTTGTCTAGTCCAACGTTCCCCTCCCTCTATTATGGTGTCGGGTTTATTATCATTCTCCCTGTCGTACGAAATCATTTCGGCTGGATCATCTAACCAACGGCTTTGGTTTAACCAGGTAGTAGGATGAGGAATAAAGGTAGATGTTTGCCATCGCTGGGATTTCTTTTGGCGGAGTATAGATGCTTTTATTTCTTTCCATGTAGGACGTTCCTTGGGGGATTTATTGCAAATACGTTTCCATGCGGTTAAGGCTTTTCCTTGGTCCACGTGTCGTGGATACTCTTTCCAAAATAAATCAAACATGCCTACCGTTATGTGTCCATTTGGAAGTGAATCCGACGAATAAGTTTCTTTATTAGTACTTAAAGAATTTCCCTCCCCCCCAGACCACGGTAGGGGATTGAGGGGAGGGTGGCACCATATAAAATTTACTTTTATGTAGTGTCCCTCTATTTTGTTATCATCCCTTCGCAAAACCATATCTTCTATGAGTCGCATATTTATTAGCTTATGTTTTACACGACGAACTTTATCTTCCGTCCAGTGTAAACCCTGAGAAACATATGTAATAGTTGCTTTAGGTTGATTAGTTCTTTGCCATTTAGCCGTGTAATAGTAAAATGTATATAGCATTAATAAGTTCGCATTATCCTTCTCGTCTTGCAAAAAACGATCTATGATAGATTTAGAAACCACAATAGGTTCTTCTTCTACTGGATACAGCATAGGGGTTAATCTTTGCATATTCATTCTGATTAAAAAGAAAACAGAAGGGTTCGGTGAAGCGAGCACCTACTACCTTCTGTTCTCAACCTTAAAAAGTGAAAAAAGCCTCAACTGTCTGCGAACGGACGTCAAGGAACTATCTTTATTCTCATGCCTCGCTTTCATGATACGTAATTTTAGAGTATAAAGCTAGAAAATAGTTTTTATATTTCCTAATTTATTTTTTATTTATTTGATTTTAAGGCTTTTACCTCGTCTTTATTAACCGACTCAACGGTATCTTTCTCTAGAAGGGATTGAATTCCCATTTGCATAAGTCCTAATCTTTCCACAAGGTTTAATCCTTGGGAAGTCATTGCGACGATAAATCCATCAGGATGTTCGTCAAATTCTACTTTAAAAAACTTTTTCATTATCATTTGATTAATTGTTTAACTAAATAATTTGCTTCATCCTGGGTCATATCTCCTGGATCGGTTTTCATTTTCATTCCCATTCTCATTGCGTCGACGCCTCTGAATTTCAGATCGGCTACTAATTTATTTGCTTGTATAATAGCTTGAGGATCATTGTCGAATAATACAAATACACGTTTAAAGGTCTGGGACATGATATGTAATTGATAGTCTGTGTATTGAATCCCACTAGTAGCGAACGAAGCAGTACCCAATCGCCAAACGTCCGTTGGACCTTCAACGCAGATACCCGTTTCCCGCCATTCGTCCTGCCGTCCGTAGAGAATTTGCTTATGTGGAATTATCTCTCGGTCTTTGGGACAGGCTTTATAACGCTTCTCGTGGGAAGCCGTTTTGGAAATGCTTCTCGTATCGAATGATACAGTAGCATAATTCCAAAAGAAAGGAATCAATATACGATTCTTGTAAGGTATATTATCTATCATACTTAATGGACTAGTACTTCGTAAGCCCCAAATACTTTCCAAACGTTCTGGATCAAATCCTCTTCTTTCCAAATACATTTTATGGTGATTTAATAGAGGATAATTAAGTGGAAGTATAAATTCTAATTTCTGTATAATAGGAACTGGACCATCTATTCGTTTAGCAATTCTTAAACCGTATTGCCTCAGGAGATTTTTTGCTTCGGCTTCCACCACCTTCAAAAGCTTGGAAACGGTAGGAATGACACGATGCCACCCACAACGCCAACAGTAATAGAAGTTCCCATCTAGTTCGTAGCCTAGATGATAGCCTGGATTCCCCGTGCACCAGGGGCATTCGACGTTCACCCATCCTGGACGGGAGTGCTTATGCCCCTCTGTGACGAAGTCAATACTGAAGTCTTGATATAGTTGAATGATATCCATTTAGAATTTAATACTTTTACTAACAAATATTTCTCCAGAATAACCTCTGCGTTTAAGTTCAGTAAGTAATTCCTTGGTAGAGTAAGATCGTATTGGATCTTTTTCCTGATTGAATCGTACAGGAGGGTTTTCTTCCTCGTGTCCATTTGTTTTCATCTGGTACTTGTACCTATTCAATTCATTCTTAAGCATAGATACTTCCTCTGTGGTGAAAGTATCCCTTCTACTAGTTAGCCATACTCCACTATCATCAAGATAGAATATGCCTTTCTTCTTCAGGAATTGAAATAATACAGCGGTCACTCCATATTTCTTCCTGTACACGTCGGGCTTTTGTAACTCTCCTATGAGAGCTACTTCGACCATTTCATTGAGATAATCTTCGTATCTCTGTAAAGCATCTGTTTTAAACATCTTTTTAAGGCATTAGTTAGACATCTTTAATTAGCTTATTATACAAATAGTTTTTATTTCTAGATTGCATACTTAAGAAAGTGTATAGTTCGTTGTATGCAATCTGGATTAAACTTCTTGTCAATAAGTATTTTCCTTAACCTGCGTTCCATAGGAACAGAAACTATTTTATCCAAGTGTTCGTTCTTCTGTAACTTAGGTAGCAGTAATTCGGATTCCTCTAGGACAACTCCTATCGCATCTTGGATGTCCCGTGGTATGCTTTCCCAAAATTGGGTATATGTTCGGGTTATTTTCATAGCCTCTTGCATATCACATACACGATCACTCCATAACTTTTCCTTTTGTAAGTAACTTTTTAAGGTGTTAGATATAAACGTCCATAGATATGTAGATACCTGTCCGTGCTCTGGTGAGTAAGTTTTCATAGCATAATGGTATGCTATGTACGCTTCTTGGAATAGGTCGTCCCAATCGTGTCGAGTAGACTTATGATACTCCCAAGCAATCTTCCTGATTAGATTGATATTGTCCATTACAAGTGAGCTAAAGTATCCATGATTTCGTATTGCCGTTTGGTTAACACCGCAAACTCTCCCCATCCTGTATATTGACGGAGTAAATAACATACATCACTAGTTTTAGTCCAGTGAAATAGTTCGTAGCCAAATCCTTCTGACGCCCATTTTTCTAGGGCTTTAAAGCCTCCTTCCGCAAAAGCAGTACAGGCTTCCGTTCCAAAGATTAAATAATACTCTTTCATTGTACATCAAAGTATTTCATCATTGTACTCAATAAATTATCATAATCTCCAGACATAGCTTCCTTGGAGATAGCGTTCCAGTCCATGTTGTTAGTAAGGGCGACACGCCTTGCTGCTCCTAAAATAGCGAAGGCATTCCCATCTCTGCCTATTATAGACAGTATGGGCTTTTCTGTTTGATTAACTTTTTCACTCATAACTTAAATTATTAATCCCATTTTTCTACCTTGTAAATACATCTGTGTTTCACTCTTCCAGATGATGTTTTTGAAATCAGAAATTTTGCTTTTACAATCAGCATCATTACCACCTTTAGTACAGCCTATGATTAAGGCTTTTCCAAGGAATGCATAGCTCCAGTCTGGGAACATGAATCCTGTATCTTCTTCATCGTAAGTAAGCCAAGCCTCTTCGTCACAATACATTGTATCTCCATTGGGATAGCTTACAGGGCATTCAAATGTAGAACATTCTAAAGTTTTATAAATGTCCTTTAATGAACCTTTCTTAATATCTACTTCAGAAACGGTTCTCTTTGCGGGATCAATTAGAATTGCTTTCATAGCTAAAATGTTAAGTTTATAAATTCGGAAATAGGAATTTTGAACGGCTTCGATGGATAATTAGTAGGTAGAATAAAGATATTGAACCTGCTTATCTTAACCACCTTTAGGAAAGGGTTACCATTTAAAGTAACTCTCATTCCCACTTTTAAGTCATTGATAGTTTTTGTAATCATAGTCTTACTTGTTTAGTAAATACTCAGCCATTAATATTGTAAGTAGAGATTCCTGTTCGGTAACTCTACCATCTAGTACAGCGTCCAAAACAAGACGCTTCTTGTCTATCAGAGATGCTATGCGTTCCTCTATCGTACCCGCAGCCAGTAGGTAGTATATGGTTACACTATCCTTCTGTCCTATACGGTGACACCTATCTTCTGCTTGTACTAAAGCCCCTGGTGTCCAAGGTAATTCGAGAAACGCTACATTAGATGCAGCAGTCAGAGTAATTCCCACTCCAGCAGCTTGGATATTCCCTACGAATAAGCGAACATTTGGATCGTTTTGGAAAGCATCGATGTTCTCCTGCCTATGATTCATAGGAGTATCCCCATCGATCTTAACTGCTACTTTAAGAAAGCGATTCATAACCGCTTCTATTACAAACTTATGAGTAGCAAATACAACTAGCTTCCCATCCGCCTCCAGGAAATTCTCTATCCAATTAAGAGCTTCCTCCAACTTACCTTTAACTGCTACCTGTTTTAGTACTTCTATGGAAGCCAAAGCCTCCGCATTACTAGCCCTCATGGCAGCATCGTTCCCTTTCGTTGCACGCAGGTACTCTATGAAGTTGTTTTCTGCAATTTCATATTCATTCTCATTCACGAGTTGTAGTGGAACAAAGGAGCGAATCTTATCTGGTAAGTCTTTCAATACATCGGACTTTAACCGACGAATCATAACGGTCTTGGTAAGTATCTCGTGAAGCCTTTGGGTATTGCTAGCTCCTGAGAAGTCCCAACCAAATCCATTATGCTTTAGGTTACAATAATCCTTAGCATACTGCCAAGGATCACGGAACAATTCGGGATCAATTAAGCGAAGAGCGTTGTATGCTTCGATAGGACGATTGACGATAGGAGTACCTGATAAGGCTATCACGTGCGGTATTCCCTTTCCCAAAGCCTTGATTGCCTTTGTTCTATTAGCAGTGTTACTCTTATAGTAATGACACTCATCTGTTATTAGTATCTGAGGTTCTCTACGACGTAACTCGCCTATCCATTCTGGTAGAATATCATAATTGATAATCAATACGTCGCCCTCAGTTCTCCAAGGCTTTGTTCCTGAGAGTACTTCGATTAACGGATTGCTCATCCAAGTGAATGCTTCTCGCCTCCAATTTAATTTCAATGACGCTGGCACGACGATTACGATAGGACGAAGTTCGGGATGTAATTGTGCCCACGCTAGAGCTTGGACAGTTTTTCCAAGTCCCATTTCGTCTGCTATGAGTGCTCTTCCGTTTCTAGATTCTATGAACGCTACTCCGAACTTCTGGAATGGAAACAATTCTCCCCGTAAGTTCGGGACATCAGTAACTAGTACTTCCAAGGAGCGTTTTTTACGTGCCTCCACGAACTCCTGGATTTTCTTATCCAAAGTAAATCCCCATCGAGTAAGTTCTTCGATGGATTGCTCTGAGATAGGAACAGACCAACATTTATCTTCGCTATGGTATTGTCTACCTGGAAGACTGCGAACGATATTTAAAGTATCATAACTAAATGGAAATGATAACTTCATAACACGTTCGCCTTTTTGATTTTCAACCATCGAGGCTGTCTTCGCATCTTTCTTTTTAAATAAAAACATTGGATGGTTATTAGGTACAACTACAGTATCAGTCGTATCTTTTGTAGATACGATCTGCGATTTGGGAACCCAAGAATCGAATATGATCTCTACTAACGCACCACGTAAGCGTTCCAGGTTCTCCTTGGTGTAACCACCGATTAAATTCCAATCGTGCCAGTGCTGTCCGCATTCTGGTCCAATTCCCAGTTCCACGGACACGGGGTGCGTCAAAGTACGTCCGCACTTACAACAGATACCCAACTTGACGGTCTCACCTGTACCGTGCCCATATAGATATACTGCCCGTTCCGTTTCCGCAAGGACTTTCGCTGAGAAATAAATTAGTAGATTGTTATGCTTAGCGAATCCTGCTTTCAATTGATAAAGTTTTACAGTGTCATCCATTAATTCATAGAGAATTCAAATATTTCTATTGTTCCAATTAATTTACATACAGGACAGGGAATAATATCTGTCTGTACGTATCGTACTGGTCTGGTTATTAATCCGACCTTTATGAGCTCATCTAATATTCCTTCAGTCTCAGAGTAGTTTTTAATAATGACTTCGTTTTCCCTGAGAGGATAGTCAGGAACATTGACCGTAGCAGTAGCAAAGTGTTCTTTGCTTGCTTTATCTACAAGAATAATAGCTAATCTATTGTTTTCATAATAACGAAACTGAAGCAAGCAAACCTGTTGCCTAAACAGAATTTCAATTTGATTTAGATTCTCTTCCATTAGTTTATTATTACAGTTGTACATCTGCTATGCCTTGGCTTAATAAAAAGTCAGAGGCTCTATCCGCAGCGATTTCCACATTCAGATTCTCCTGCTTGAGATATATTTCGATCTCAGAGTCAGTTAGGTCTAATGAAATGTAGGCATACCTGGTACGCCACCACTCCTTAAATTCTTCGATTTTTTCTTTCATAAATATAATGATTTAATTAAACAATAATTAACTGGATACGGACTGATCAACGCACCAGTTCAGAAAGTTGTATATAAGTGTATAGTTTGACCTTTCGGATTGTTGTCCTTTTAAGAAAAGAGGCGTTCAGCCTCAGTTGTTCTCCTTAATCATTTAAGGTATGATCAGCCGTAGACGACTTCTCCCATAACAATAAGTTGGAAGAAGACATCGGCATCGCTTGCGTCCATACCAGCATCAAAGACAATGGAATCATCTAATTTCATAGTATGGTCGAACCAAAGTGGTATTCCACGCAGGATATTTGCTTTACTAAGTTCACCCAGAAGATCACCTGTTTCTATATCACAGACAGGATATACTTCTCCATAAGTTATCACTGACTCTATGATACAAACAGAACTAGGTGGACGTTTTTCGCCGTCCTTTAGTGGAAACCATTTGTCTATTTTACTTTTGTAACCTGGCATATGATACCAGTAGTTACTTCCTCCCTCCAAGGCTGAGACCAAAGCATCTTCGATCCACTTGTTGGGAATGTGCATTTCTATTATCACTTCTTAAGGCATTGGTTGATTAATCGTAATAATCAAAACTTCGAGGACTGTCCTCAAAATAAGGCTTACAAGTGGTACAGTACCTGAATTCGTAAGTAGTCAATTCTATTTGACAGTTATGGCACTTACGAGCGTACTTGGCTGGATCTTCCCATTTAGCTAACTTTCCAGCATCTGGGTCTAATCCATTTGTACGTCCCATGCGGACAATGTAGTGATCTTCTGCGTCATTCCATTTAGCAGTACTAGTACTACCCCATTTATTGTCTTTCCATTTATCGTTCCTCCAATTATATGTACTACCATATGCGTACGTAGTTTTTGGAATTTCGTGGAGATAACGATTGGGAAGTTTTCCAATCTCTAAACAAATCTGACAGCAGTGATAGAGTTCATTTAAATCTACATACTCCATATCGCTATGGTGTGCGTAATATCCGCACGATATATTGAAGCAGGATATTCCTACCCGTCGTCCCATTACATTAAACGCATCGGTAAACATTCCTGTACTACAGGAATATCCAAAGCGGTGTAATATAGGCTTCAATGCTTTAGCAAACTCTTTAGATATGGTATAATCGCCTCCATATTTGTTAATAAAATCCTTTCCATTCCAGCGATCTATACCTCCCAGGAATCGACAATCGTCAAATACGGCTAAGTCTATGTTAGACGAGCCATATCCTCCGCATTCTTCCTCTGTAAAGAATATCGCTTTTACATTTTCTAATTCATGTAATAAGAAAAGACAGGCAAATATACCACACTTATCATCTCCTCCTATGCCTACACGCTTGTTTTCATCGTCTACTGTGTAGAGATAGGTTCGATCATCCTTAACCGCTCTGACTACATTAAATCCTTTTTTATAGTTATGTACGGTATCTAGATGTGCGCAGAAGCAGGGATATGGACCACTACCTTTTGTAACTATAATATTTCCACAGTTATCTACTTGGTAATTTAGATCCATCTTCTCCACTTCGTGGATTACAAATAAAGACATCGATAATTCATTATGACTCGTTGAAGGAATCATGAACAAATCTTCGGCTTTACTGATTAACTTCTTAGGCATCTTGGATGCCCGTTTGTTAGGACTTAACTGAAAATCGCTAGCACTCATTTGTTAATAACGATTAGCAGTTCTAACGGTCACTTTAATCGGTTGCACTCTAAAAGAGAGTGAACCATCAGAGGTGTCGTAACCTAAGACATTCATTATCTCAATAGGACTTGCTATTTCGATTGGTGGATCGAAAGGAAGTCTAAGAGTTTGCTCTGGATGGTACGCTATGGGAATCCCGTGGTAACGATAACGGTCTAGCCTAGCATAATCTAGACAATGATCGCAATACCTGAGGTTACTATCTCTCATACGTAAGTAACCAGAAAAGTATTTACTACAATTCCTACACTGGAAATAGAATTCAGATAGGCAATCCGGGCAAATTTTATCGGTAGTTTGACCATCTACTCTAACCGATCTGTAGTGCGTTTTGTGGTGTGATTCCCCACATATAACGCAGTTCTTATGATACCGTTCGTAGCAACGTTTACAATACCAATAATCTGCGTCAGAAGAATAGAGTAACTCTGAGTTAGGATGATACCAACCGCAACCAGTACATGAACGCAATTTAAGATTACGAATACAGGAATGGCATATTATATTCCCTTTTCCATCTCTATTCATATTATCATTTAAGTGCACTGATCCGCAAGTACCACAAACTTGGCTACGTTCTACATAACACTTCTTACAAAGATCGGTTCCATCCAAATGCTTGGTATTCCTGGAATTAAGTACGCAACTACAATAAGGACATTTTGGAAATAAATCTAATGTACTTCCATAACTGTCCTGCATTACGTAATAACTCCCATATGGATTTGCCCGATAATTAGAAATAGTAAATTTACTTCTTTCATTAACTATTTGATTCATCGTATCACCATAAGGACTACCCGTATTTTGAAGGTAGAGAGCAGCTTTTCTCGGCAAGGTAGTGAAAAGAGTCATTCCTCTTTGATCCAAATACCTTACGTTACTGTCCGAGAAACATCTCCATGCCCAATCATTCTCAGTAGCAATGTTAATTAACTTTTGCTGAAGAGATTCAGAAGCATAGGGACGGTCTAAAAACGTAACAATCTTCCCATCGTGTGTTGTAACATTCTCCCATAATAACGCTCTATACAATAGATAACCATCGGGAGTGTCTCCATAAACGATTTTGAGATTGGGAATTTCATTATAGAAATTCGAGTAATGACGACAACCGTGTCCAGAATCTGGACGCATACAGGAGTTAGTTAAATTACCACTATCCCTATATGTCATCATTTTGTAGATTACGCCTGGTTTATCGGAAATTTTATATTCCAATACGGCGTTAGCTCCTTGAACACAAGCTGTAAATACTTCGCAAACACGAAGCAAAACTCTGTCGAACGTTGAGGTTTTTCGCTTGACTGTATACCCCGATTCGTCCTCCATGCACACATAATTAACGAAAGACATTAAGAATTTACCAGGTTTAATCTCCTGACGACCTTCTGTTTTCCATTGCCCTTTCTCGTTAAGGGGCGGTCTTCCATTTTTAATTGGCCAACAAGTAATTCTATTCTGCTTGTTATAGCAGAAATAGTTAAACTCGTCTGTTTTCATTGATGTCCAGTAGTCGGGATCACTGCTATTCACTGAGAATGAAAGCTTCACCCGATACATTTCCCCGTTAATTTTCACATCTAATGATTGCTTAATCAACGGCATTAGTTTTCGTGAAATGATTACATCTTCCACTTTTTTAAGGTATTTAATGAAACATAAAGTGCTGTCTGATTAACAGCATCGTAGGAGGCAGGCAATTCGATTGCCTACCATTCTGGTTAACTTGCCTCCCTACCATTCTGGTTAGTTTACACTGACGCTTTGTAATAAGCGTAGATCCATCATTATATGAGCTAACTCCCTATTCAGCTTTTCCATTTGCTTACAGAGTTTTTTGAGTTTAGCTCCATCGGCAGAACCCACAGAGACCAGTAATAAAAGTAATTCCCTATGGATTTCATTCCTTCTCTGAATTAATAATTTCCTGTCTTTCATCTTTTAAGGTTTCAGAATGAATTTGAAAATAACTAATAATCTCCGCACTCAGATGTGCCATAAGGGCATCGCTTATCATCTGATCAGTAGTACGATTATGCTGGTAATAAAGCACTCGGTCATTCCTTAACTTTTGTATTACATTAGCTGGTACAACAAATGTAATTGTTAAGTCTTTTGGTTTTCTCTTGAAAAAGCTCATCTTTATGTCGTTTTAGGTGTACGAAACATATTGATAAAGCTAATAACAAGAAGCAATAACTGGTATCCGACAAATGCTATCAGAATACCGACTAAGATTGTTGTTCCCATTTTTTCGTTTTTTTTAAGGTTTTGTAAATGTTACTGAAGTTGCGTTTAAAAGAATACAGGGAGGACGGAAATAATGTATGCCCAACCTATCCATAAATATGAAACGATGGAGTTGATCGTCCCAATGCTTAACCGCTCCACATTTGGAGCATTGTCTGTCCAAAGAATTTAAATGGATGGACCATTCGTGTTGTAATACCTTTTTCATAACATAAAATGTAATGAAGAAGTTACTCTGGGTGGAAAGGTTTCAAATTCTACTTCATCATACTGCTCGCTTCCATCATTAGTCCAAAGCAAATGGATAACCTGTACTCCTTTATCAGGATCATCGCTTTCGCTTGTACGAGTGACTTCTACAGCATAAACATTAGCTACATTCGGATCAGGGAAAACCCTAATCTTCATATTAGGATCAGTTTTCGATACATAAGCATCGAACAATTCTTTTTGGGCATCTTTTGGAAGGATACGCCAATCATAAAGTTTCGCTTTGTTCATCTTTTTAAGGAATTAATTACTGTCTATAATACGGGGAAAAGGACATAAAAAAAGGGAATAGAAACTGAATTCTATTCCCATTTTCATTTTCACTCTCGCTTATCTCCTTCTTTTGGAAGAAGTCTTAGCAGGAGCAATCCGAAATCTTTTGGAAGCGTAAATCTTGTCGAGCATCTGAATAGCTACGCCCATTTTTACGATTCCCTTGTAATCCATGAAGTTTTCAATCTCTTCTATGGAATACGTCCGTTCGACTGGTTGCTTATTTCCCATGACTAGAAAATAAAGGTTACCAAAGTTATGTACGCAATAACAATACCGTAGAATATCCAGAGTGCGATTTCTACTTTCTCTGATAGAGTTAGACGTTTTGGATGAACGTCAAGCAGGGCCATAAGTTCTTTAATAGTTGCCATTTTTAAGGTTCTTTTTTGGAAATTAAAACTTTTGTTTAACATACCCGCATCTCGCATATGCGGTAATAAGTACCACTTTTAGATAACAGTTTCTCCTCTTTTACAATACCACGTAATGAGATAACCTCTAAAAGCCCGATGTAACGCATCTTCGCTATCGTCTCTGGTGATAGACGGAGCTTCATAAAAGAATTTCTTGATAAACGCTCTTTTATTCCCACTCCAATGTAAGCGTAGTCCCTGGAATTTATTTACTATTTCCAGAGAAGGTTCGTCGTTGACTTCCACTGTTCTGCCGTTCGGAATAAGGTTTACTTTGATGAACTTATTCGTTAGATGAACGGAATAAGATGTGTTACTCCGTAGTTTTTGCGATTTAATCTCATAAACTACGGGAACGATCTTAAGATCATTTTCTTTCTTCATTTTTTTAAGTC
>Ga0315289_10001465_pt1 | contig 36822 bp, 38 predicted proteins | sample YL17G11_40_MG_FD_203452 | JGI IMG/M metagenome (GOLD analysis project Ga0315289, IMG submission 203452) | Sediment microbial communities from Yellowstone Lake, YNP, Wyoming, USA - YL17G11_40 | ecosystem: Environmental > Aquatic > Freshwater > Lake > Sediment | place: USA: Wyoming | collected...
GCGGTCTCCCGGCACAAGACCCGCACTGGCTCTAAGCGTTACGATATCGCGAGCGAGGGGAACTTGAGGATGGCGGCAGGCTGCAGAGAGGCGCACGAGCAGAACCAAAGCCTCGGTTCGGGCACAGTGGGCACAAAAAGCCATCCGGGGCGGGATGGCTGGGTAAGGGCAAAAGCTTGAAACAATTAACAAAACAACTGGTGCCGCCCCGCAGAATCGAACTGCGCACACCAGGATTTTCAGTCCTGTGCTCTACCAACTGAGCTAGGGCGGCACATTTTTAAAGAGTGCGGGCAAAATAGCACAAGGGCCGCAAAGGGTCAAGGGAAAAGTGAAGCCACGAGGGCGCCCCTCACCTTACCGCAGCCTGATCACATAGGTCTGGGCGATGAGGTCGTGAAGGCCCTGCTTGTTCCGACTGAAGGCAATCATCAGGTATCCGGTGCCCAGGATTAGGGAAGAGGCAATCTGGCCCAGCCAGCGCAGAAAGGCCCGCCCATAGGTCATCTCTGATCCGCTCGTTTGAATGATCTTGATCCGCAGTGCCATCTTGCCCGGGGTCTGTCCCCTCCGGCCCACAAATCCCACCGAATAAGTCACCGCCAGGATCGGAGTGAGTGCCACAAACACGAGAATGAGAGTTTCCACCATTGCTTTCCCCTCGTCCGGGTCACCCGAGAAGGCTGCCCCGCCGAAGAGGGCCAGGGAGGCGCTGGCCAGCAAGATCCCCATCAGCAGATTGAAGATGATTCCATCCAGGAAAGAGCCCAGAAACCTGATCCAGAAACCGGCCCTGGGCCTAAGAATCGGTTCAGATGCAATGGATGAGTCTTCCCCGCCTTCTTCCCCTGGAGGAGGCGGGGCGGAAGGCTGAGGCCTCGTCGCCGCGGGGAGGCCCAGGTCTGAGGTAGGCCCTGCAGGAGGTCTGGGGGAGGGGAGGGTGATGGGGGCACTGGAGATGCCCTTGTCCTTCTTGCTGCCGCGAAGGTCTTCCCCACACCTCCTGCAGGTATCAAGATGATCAAAGCTGATGAAGCCACATTTTGGACAACGCATCGCAGTCCGTCCCCCTCCCTGGGCTCGTGGTCAGCTTATACCAGTAAGGGGATTTTCTGTCAAGGCGACCGACGCCATCGCCATTGCCTTCCTGGTCTTCTTCCTAATCCTCTGGTGGTAGACAAGCCAAACCGCCGGTATCGGTACTCGCAAGCAAGAGGAGGGGGTCCATGGACCCCCTCCTCAACTATTTAAATCCCCCTGCTTCTCTCACTTATGTGGCCAGTTCTTCCCCTCTTGTCTCTCCCGGCGAAGCACTGGCGGGCGAGGCCGGTTCCTCGCGGACCTTGTCAGGGGAAGAGGGGATTCGTTCTTCCCGGATTGCCCCACTGTCCCTGGTTGCAGAGGGCTGAGGCGTGGTCGTTTGCTCGCTGGCAGATTGGAGCTGCGGGTGGGGCGGGGGCGAGGATGAATGCCTGGGTCCCCACAGAAGACCGACGGCCACAATCAAGGCACAAACCACACCTGCCAGGGCCAGCGCGATATTGCCCTTCCTTTTCCGCATTTGAATCCGATGCTCCGTGGCCTCTTGCATGGCTGCTCAGTTCCTTTCTCGCCAGGTAGGCTGATTGTTGATGCTGGCCGATACGGCATTCGCTGGGATATAAACCGGCGCGGTCCCTGGGGTCAGGGAGCTGTCCGTGGTGGGAAAGAAGGGCGGAGACATGCCCTGCGCCATCCGGTTGTCGTAGACGAAATTGCGCCGATACCCATGGGTGAGGGTGCTGCCGCTGAAGGTGCCGAATGCGCCATAGGTATTGGTAATGCACCCACCGAGCAATGTCAGGGTGCCCTTTACGGCGATGGAGTTGTAGTTCTCGATCCCGAACTCCCCGTTGGGGGCCATGACGGTGGCATGAATGGAGATGTCCCCGGCAGCAAGGCTCTCCGAGACCCTGATGCTATTCTCCCAGGACAGAATGCCTAAGACACTATTCTGCCCGGCGGCACTGGGGGTAGCAGGGGAGGTGGGTGGATGGCTGTTGGCCTGGTAGTTTTCGTAGGTCAGGTTGCCGGAGATCTCGATCCGGTTGGTGGCGGCGATCGTCGTCTGCTCATTCGCCCCGATCGTCCCGGAGAGGGAATTGATGCGGCCATCCACATAGATCATCCCATTGGGCACGCCCGCGTAGGTCTGGGTTCCCCCGCCTACGGTCTGCACGGTGGTGGAGTTGTTGGTCCGGTTTACGGTGATCATCTTGGTGACGGAGCCCTGGGTGATGGAGTAGGTGGCATTTCCCCCGCTCACGCCCGGGGTGATCGCGGCGTCGCCCTTCACATAAACCCCCCCGACCATGTTGTTGCTCGCATCGGCACCGATGTAGATCCCATTGGCCATGGCCGGCAGGCTCTGCCCCTGGTCCCCATAGAGGGCAATGGATTTCTGGGCGTTGGCGGTGGTGAGGGCGGGCATGGAGATCTCGGCGACCCCCCGGGTGAACTGGGCCCCTCCGGTGAAACTCGGCCGATCTATATTGGCGTTATTGTTGGCATTCAGGTTGACATTGTTGCCATTATTATAGAATTCTCCCGTCTGCGAATGGCTGGTGACTGCCCCCCCCACGAAGGTGGCGCTGGGGTTGTTGGCGAAGTGGAAGTGGCCATTGGTATGCACCGGTCCGGTAAAGCGGCCCTGGGCCGTGAACCAGACCTCATTGCCGGCAGCATTGGTTTGGGTATTGGTGAAGAGGGCATAACGGGCAAAGCTGTTGGTGACCTGGGAGGGAGGTAGCCCGGGGATGGTGTTGATGGTGGTGGTGAGGGTGAAATCCCCGGAGGCGGTCACCGACCGGGATCCGGGAGGCGCGGAGCCATTGGAGGTGATGGTGTAAAGGTAAGGGAAGATATAGACATCGGTGGTGTTGGGGGCCGTAGGGGGGGTGTGGGGGGGGGCCCCATTGGCCTTCACCTCGATCGTCCCGGAATAGGTCCCGGTCCCCGTCGGCAGATCACTGGCCGGAAGAGGCAGCGTGGCGGAGGTGTTGTTGACCTTGGTGAATAAGGTATAGCCGGTGGGACGGGCGTAGGTCACGAAAAACCCAGCCGGGTCATTGTTGGTAATATAGGCATTCAGGGCGGAGGTAGAGACGCCCCCGGAGTTCATCACCGCATTCAATACATTCAGATCCGCATATCGGCGCAGCTCGGGCAGACCCCGCTGGATGCCTGCCTCGGCCACATAGAAGGCGCGGACCTCCTCTTTGGAGTTGTGAGAGATCCCCCTTTCGGTATTGGCCAGGATCAAAAAGATACCCGCCATGATCGAAAGGACTGAGACTAAAAGGAGCCCTATTACCAGGACTGCACCCCCCTCGTTGCGCAGGAGGAGGGGCTTATGAAGTCTCGTTAAGGTTCTGTGGTTGCGCATGGTTCACCTCCCCATGACTTCGGTTTAATCGTTAATGTTTCTGGGTCGCACACTCGACTTGAGGACATAGGTCTGATCGCCTCGGAGCCGATCCGCCTTGAAGGCGGTGATGGTGATCTCCATCCGACGGATGTCATCGAGATGCGCGTGTAGCGAAGGAGGGTTGATCTCCGTATCCGCATTATCGTAATATTTGATCTCCAACCCACTGATGTTCTCGGCCAGCGGTTGAGGCCCATTTCCGTCCCCTGCATCCCGCCTCAAGGTGGTCCCACTCAGATCGTAGACATAGGTTCCGGGCGAGGAGACCTGGCTGCCTGCAATGTAAGTGTGGGAGAGGCCGGAGGTGAGGGTCAGGGAGCCAGTCCCCACTCCGCCGTTGGCAATGGTTGCCGACTCCCAATGGTTGGCCGGATGGGGGGATCCCCCATCGTTGCCGAAGAGATAGAGGGTGGACCCCGGGCTAAAATTGGCCGTGGAGCTCGCTGAGAGGGTCGTGGTTCCTGATGCGGCGTTGGCCGTCAGGACGGTGTTGACATTGAGCGAGTCCTCCAGGAAAGAGATGGAACTGGCAGATCCTGCGGTAAAGGCCGCCGGGGGGTTGGAGTAATCGCGGGGGTTGGGGAGCCCGGATCCGGCCATCCGCAGATCCCTCGCCATGGTATCTAATGCTGCCCGGCCCGCTTGCTGGATGTCGAGCTTCTGCCCTCCCCGGCTGGAGGTGAACTGACCTGTCTGCAGGAGGAGGTAGAGGCCCCCGAGGATGATGGTGCCAATCGCCACCGCGACCAGCAACTCCAACATGGTGAAGCCCTTCTCATTTTTCAACCAGGGCATCATGGCCGACCTCCTCAAAAGTCCTCTGAAATCTGAGTGGTTAATGAGACCAGCGAACCCTTCCTTCCGGTCCAATCCATGGAGACGGTAGCCGTAGCCCGGCGATGAGGGCTGGTACCTGACACGGTGATGTTGATGGTCCCGTTCCCCCCGGGCAGGCCCTCCCCTTGGGGAGTGGCATTGGCGGCTTTGGAATGCCAGTTGGCCCGTTGGGTCGCCACATAAGAGGGGCGGGGATGGGTGGCTCCGGTGGGGGGGGTCTCGGCGAAGCTCAAGATATCTTCAAAGGAGGGGGCGCTCTTGATCTGCTCCATCATATCCTGCGCCAGAATCGCGGCCTTGGTCTCCTGGGAGGCATAAAAGATGTTGTTATAGGCCAGAGGAAACAGGGCGGCGATCCCTAAGAGCACCACCACCAGGATGAAGCAAGTAATCAAGACCTCGACCATGGTGAAGCCACCCTGGCCTCCAAATAACTTCAATCCGAGCCGGCCCTTTTCTCTACTCATAGCGGACTCCATGTCCCGGCCGTGTCGCGAGAGCTATAGCGTAGAATGGCGACACTCGCCGTGGGGCTAAGGGTCACTGCCAGCATGTCCCCCTGTGTATTCATCAGATAGACCGTCCCGATGCCGTCTGCCAGCCCGCGAATCGTGAGGGTCGCGACCAATCCGGAAAAGGTCTGCGCCTTGTCTATGGTTGATCCTGCGACTTGGGCAGAGGGGGCCCCTGCCCGGCCATCAATGCGGATCCCCGGATAGTCGGCAGAGATGTTTCGCTGGTTGTTGGGAATTACTCCGCTTGCCAATTGCCAATTCGGGGAACCAGCCGTCCCCTGATCCACCTGCATCTGGTAGGTGATGGCAGGGGAGGCGGAAAGGGCACTTCCCGAGAAAACCAGGCGATATCGCTGCCCGCGGGAGACAGCCAAGGATTGCGTCAGCCTCAAGTCCGAGGCGATCGCACGGGTAGCCCCTTCAAACTTGAGATTCTGGGTGAATCGGATGAAGGAGGGCATGGCCAATCCGGCGAGCAGGACCAGAAGGAAGGCCGCGACGAGGGCCTCCACCAAGGTGAAGCCCCTCTCCGTCCTTCTCCTCTGGTCATCTTGAATCATCCTCGTTCCTGTCATTGATTTCCCCCTTCGGATATGAAGCAAAGGGTAAGTAAGCTACGGTCTCTTTCATTGCAAGGGAGGGGCCAAAAGGTCAACCTTCGCAGGATCCCCATTTGCGGGGATCGAGGCGCTGTACGCCGAGGGAGGGTTGGTGCCGCATGGAGAGAAAATGTCCAAGGAAAGGGCAGGAGGGGCCCTGAGAATCAAGCCAGGGAAGGGGAAATGGGAGATTGGATGGTTTCTGACCAGAGGGTCAAAAACTAATCAGCCTGTGGGCGGGAAGAGACCTCGCCGGTGGGTGGGGGGCTTCAATCCAGGCCCAGCGCCCGCATTTTCTTCCGGAGGGTGGTCCGGGTCACCCCCAGGCGCTGGGCCGCCTCGGATTTGTTCCCCGGAAAGTCCTTCAGGAATCCCTGCAGATAGCGCCGCTCCACCTCTTCGAGGGTCAGGGCGTAAGAGGAGAGGTCCTGGTGTCCTGGGGCTGAGGCCGTCTTGAAGCTGGCGGAGGTGAGGGAAAAATGCTCGGGGAGGATTTGATCCCCCTCGGCCAGGATCATGGCCCTCTCCAGGACATTCCTTAATTCCCGCACATTTCCCGGCCAAAAATACTCCTGGAGCATCCTCCCTGCAAGGGGCGAGAGGCCACGGACGGTTTTTTTAAACTCCTGGTTATAATGGAGGACGAAGGCAGAGGTCAGGAGGGGGATGTCCCCCTTCCGCTCCCGCAGAGGGGGCAGGACGATCTCCAGCACCCGGAGGCGGTAAAAGAGATCCTGCCGGAAGGACCCCTCCGAGACCGCGGCCTCCAGGTCCTTATTGGTGGCGGCGATGATCCTCACATCCACAGAGATATCCGACACCCCGCCTAAGCGCTTGAATTTTTGCTCTTCCAGGACGCGCAGGAGCTTGGACTGCAGGGAGGGTTTCATCTCCGAGATCTCGTCAAGAAAGATGCTGCCGAGATGGGCCAGCTCCAGCAGGCCCTTCTTCGAGGCCTTGGCATCGGTAAAGGCCCCCTTTTCGTATCCGAAGAGTTCCGCCTCCACCAGCGATTCGGGGATGGCGCTGGAGTTGATCTTGATGAAGGGGGAATTGGCCCGGGCGCTTTGGAAATGGATGGCGTTGGCCACCAGCTCCTTTCCGGTGCCGCTCTCTCCCTGGATGAGGATGGAAGTCCTGGGGGTTTGACTGGCCTTTTCGATCAAGGACTTGATCTTCCTGATCCCGGGGGTCTCTCCGATGATCTCCCCCAGGTAGGAACGATCCTTTTCCCTCTGGCGCAGGTACCTGACCTCTTGCTGCAAGGCCTGATTGCCCAGCCCCCTCTTGATGAGGAGGGATAGATGGTCCAGGTCCAGGGGTTTGATGAGGACATCATAGGCCCCCATCTTCATGGCCTCCACCGCGGTCTCCACCTCCCCGAAGGCGGTGATGATGATGACCACGATCTCGTCGCTCAGCATCTTGGCCTCTTTGAGCACCTCCAGGCCACTGCCATCCGGGAGCCGAAGGTCCAGAAGTATTAGATCGATCGGCCGAAAACGAAGGAGAGAAACGGCGTCTCCTTTGGTCCCCGCGGTGGTCACCCGGAATCCTTCGGACTTCAAGGCATCCGCCAGGGTTTCTCTCAGGAGTTCTTCATCTTCTACGATCATCAAGGATGCGCTCATCCTGCAGGTCCCTCCATCAATTAGAGCAGGGAAGGTGGATGATGAAGGTAGTGCCTTGCCCCGGCTCGCTCTCCACGCTGATCCGCCCTTCGTGCTCTCTCAAAATCTGGTGTACTACCGATAGTCCCAGCCCGGTTCCTTGGGCCTTGGTGGTATAAAAGGGATCAAAAATTCTCTCCAGGTCCTGGGTCGGAATGCCCGGGCCGCTGTCTCTTAGGCGCACCTGAAGGAAGCGGCTCTCCGCGCCCTCCTTCTCCGGATCGCTGACCACTCTGACTTGAATGACCCACTCCCCACCCCCCGGCATGGCTTGAATGGCATTGAGGAGCAGGTTCACAAATACCTGTTGCACGAGGGCTTTATCCACCAGAACCTCGGGGAGATCGGGCGCATATTCCCGGACGATCATGACTCCTCCCTTGGCCACCTGTTCCTTGAGGAGCAGGGCCACCTCGTCAATGATGGCGGTGAGCGGAGCAGGCTGGCGGTTGGGCTTGGGAGGCCGGGCGAAGGCCAGAAAATCGTGGAGGATCTGGCTCAGGCGGTCGATCTCCTTGATGATCTTCTGCGGGGAATCCCGGTGGGCATGCTGCACCGGCAATTGCCTATCGAGGGCCTGCACCGCGATGCGGATGTTGGCCAAGGGATTGCGGATCTCATGGGCAATCCCTGCCGCCATAGTCCCCAGGGCGGCGAGGCGCTCCACCCTCCCCATCTCCTCCCGCATCCGGTCCTCCTGGGTGACATCCTGAAAGCTGATCACGGCACCCAACACCTCACCCCGAGGGCTGAGGTGGGGGGAAAGGGTAAACCCCACCGCCGTCTTTTGACCTCCCTGGGTGCGCCATCTCCCTCGCTGGCGTGGGCTGGCCTCCTTCTCCGGGGAAAGGCCTATCCGAAAGGCCTTCACCTGCTCCTCTCCAATCAGGGCGCTCAGGGCGGCCCCCATCACTTCTTCCCGCTTGTAACCGAGGATCTTCTCAGCCGCCTCGTTGAGGAAGGTAATGCGTCCGTCGAAGTCCAAGCTGATGAGCCCGGAGGCCAGGCTTTCGATCAGGCTCTGGCGGAAGATCTTCTCCTCCTCCACCTCGTTGGCCAGATCGAGGGTCCGGAAATAGAGGCTGGCATTCTCAATCGCGGCCCCGGCTTGCTGGGCCAGGGCCTCGCACAACTGCAGCTCCGTTTCTGAGAAATCCCGGGTCGGGGCCCGCTGGCCGATGGAGATAAGGCCAATGGTCTCTCCCTGCAGGCGGATGGGGATCAGGGTGAGGGAGGAGATCTCGGACAAAAGGAGCAGGCCCTTGACCTCTCTCATGAGTGGATGATGAGCCACATCGTCGATGTGCAGAATCTGATCCTTTTGCAGCGCGGCCTCCAGCTCCGGGTAGGCCTTGAGGTCGATCGGATAGGGAAAGGCCGGTGGTTCTTTAAGCTCGTCATGCGCCACATAGAGATAAGGGGAGGATCGGTCCTGGAGGAAGAGGAAGATCCCGATGCGGGGGGCTTTGAGGAAGGAAGAGAGGGTATCCACCAGGGTCTTCAAGATGGTATCCGCGGAAAAGACAGGGGTTGAATGGCTTGCCTCCTTGAGGAGGAAGGCCTTTTGCCATTGTTGCGGGCTTTCCTGCCATGCCTGGGCAGGTCTTTGCAAGTAGAGGACGTTTTCGATCGCTATGGAGACCTGATCGGCGATCCCCTGGAGGAACTGGCGATCATAGGGGTTCAGGGATTCCTCATTCCGAACCAGGATCCCCAAAAGGCCCAAGGTCCCTTCTTGGCCCACCAGGGGCAGGTAGAGCAAGAGCCTCTCCTCCCAGGAGGAGGGGTCGAAGGAGAGGAGCTCTTCCTGGTCGAGGCGAAGCGAGTGGATCCGAAGATCCCCCCGCCTGCGCGGCCTCGAATCCTCCTGCACCCTGGTGCGGAGCAGGGGGATGAGCTGGGGAGAGATCTCCTCGATGGAACCCCGATGCAAGACGAGCGGTCCTCCCGGGGTAGAGATCCCCTCGGCCCAACAGACGATGAAGCCCTGCCTTTGATGCAAGATATCGAGGGCCTTACCCAGGGCCTCCAGCAGGGCAGACCGCAGGTCTGTCAGATGGTGGAGGGCGGTGATGGAGCTGAAGGCGAGGATCTCCTCGCTCCTCTTGGTCAAATCCCGGACCAGGGCCTCCTTCTCCTCCTTCTTGGCCGCCTCGAGCCTCATCTCGTGGGACAGATAATAACTCAGATAGGTGGAGAGGTAGAGGAGGGGGAGGAAGATGATCAGCCTCTCAGTGAGCAGAGGAAATAGGGGTCCGAAGGGGACAATGGTAGGCAGCAGGAGGAAGAAGTAACCTCCAGCGGCCAGGGTGGTGAAGATTAAGGCCTCCGTCAGGGGATAGAGCGTCCCGTGGGAGATGCAGAGGAGGAAGAAGAGGGGAGAAAAAGGACTATAGGAGTCGCCGGTGTTGTGAATCAGGAGCAGCGCCAGAGAAATGAAGAGGAGGGAGGCCAGATAAAAGGCACGAGGGCTTGCCTTCTCCCAGGGAGCCAGATAAAGGAGCGGGAGGATGGTGGCTGCGACCAGCAGGGCTCCCCAGGTGCCGATCCAGCGGAGCGAAGGGAAAGCGGCCAGGGAATAGAGCAAAATCAGGAGAAGAGAGGAGGCCAGGATATGGGCATTGAGCCTCATGATGCGGGGTTGGAACGCTGGAATCGGATCAGCTTTTCGCATAGGTCAGGATAAAGCAAGAGGCCCGGGGAGGCCTCATCGATTGAACGGGGTCTTCAATGGCCGGAGTGGCAGCAATCCGGGCAAACGAGGGATCTTCACTCCAGATAGCAAATGGCATTTTGACTCTGGGGATCGGCCACCACCTGGGTAGTAAGGCCGTCAGTAAAGGACAAGACATCGATCACCCGGACCCAGTCGGAGAGTCCCGAGGCCTCCGGCAATAGATCGGCAAGGAGGTTGGGCGCGCGCTCGAAGAAGGCGCTGTTGAACTCCGCGGCCGGATCGTCCGGATAGAGGGGCAGGTAGATGATCTGGTCCTCCACCAGATCCTGGAAGAAGTGGGTGCCATAGGAGACCTCCGGCACATGGCCCGCCTCCTCCCGGGCGATCTCCACCAGGACGGCCGCATTGTCGATGTCGGCATAGCCGACATTGACGCCCAGATCGATGTTGTTGCTCCCCCACCTGCCAGGGCCCATCATTACGATCTTACCCTCTGCGATCCGCGGATGCGCATTGATCTGCCCCACCACCCGGCCCAGGGCCCTCTTGGCCTCCAGGGATTCCATGGCATTATACCGCCGAGGGTCAATATATAGAATGTAGCGTATATGGCCTACCCTCCCCCCGCTCATCATCTTCTGGGACCGGAAGAGGACTCGCTCCCGAGGCAGGTCGGCAGGCACCGCCACCGGGCCTGAGGAGCCAGGGAGAAACAGGGGCCGGCACTGCAGGAGATTGATCTTGGTCCGGCCAGCCGAGTCCAAAGAGGCCGTGAACTCGATGTCCACCGGATGCGCATACACGCTCTCCAACCTGCCCAGCATGGCCCCCAAGACCTTCACGAAGTCGGTCCGTGCGAGCAGATTATTGAAGGTCAAGACCAGATTGTCGGGGGATCCGTCGATGAGATTGAAGACCGGATCATAGGGATAGCCCTCCTTCATCACCGAGACCAGGAGGTAGAGATGGGGATAGCTGTCCGGGGCCAAGACCTCGGCCAGGGAGAGGGTCGCCATGCGATTGGCCTGCAAGTCGAGGAGGTCCACCTGGTGCTGCGAATACTTGGCGACCTGGGGGCCGATCTCCGGGCGCAGCCGAGGATGGGAGACCGCGATCATCCGGGGATAATCACCTCCCACCCTCTCTACGGCCCGAGTCCCCAGGCCAAAGACCAATCGGATCACCCCCTGGCGGGGATCGATGCGATTGTTCCAGGCGTAGAGGTTTCGGGAAAAGGCGACCCCGGCCATGCTGGGAAAGAAATAGTGGCTATAGGGCATGCCGGATACCCGCTGCACCAGGATGGCCATCTGCTCATCGCTCTCTCCCAGGCCCCGCCGGCGGCGGTAAGAGAGGGCATCCGGGTTCAGGGCGCTGGCGTAGACCAGCTTCACCGCCGACAGAAAGGCCTTCAGGCGCTCCTCCGGGCTGCCCTGGTTGGTGCAGAATTCGCTGCGATATTTGCCGGCGAAGGAATTTCCAAAGCTATCCTCCAATAGACTGCTCGATCGGACGATGATCGGCGCCTGCCCGAAGTAGTCAAGGAGGTTGTGGAATTGCTCCATGATGGGAGGGGGGAATCTGCCCGCTAGGAAGCGGCGCTCCACCTCGGCAAATTCCTCGCGGGAGAGCTGGGAGGCCCTGGCCAGTTGCAGCCGCAGCCGGAACAGATCGTTGTGCACTAGGAAGGTGAAGAAGACATCCGATCCGATGTAAAAGGAGTCGTGATCCTCCAGCACCTGGGAGAAGTCTATTTCACCAGTCTCTTTTCTGCCCGCCTGATCCTCCAGCAGGATGCGCCTGGCCAGGAGCATCCCCGCCGCCTTGCCCCCGATCCTCCCTGAGCCCACCAGTCGCTCCCGGATGCGAAGGAGGTCCTCCAGCCGGAGGTAGCGATCCGCCATCTGGTTGAACTGGGGGTGGCTCCCAATCATCATGCGGCAGAACTCTTGTTTGAGGGAGATGACCTCTGGGTGATCCCCTTGCAAGTCCATCCCCGCGTCGCGGTATTGAACCAACTGCCGGTACACGCTGTCCCAGGGGGCAATGGATCCGGCGGTCCCCTTCAGAGGATATCGGCGCGCACTGGCGGAGACGGCGGCGGCGTCTCCACTCTGAAAGACGGGAGACCAGGTCCCTTCGGAGATGAGATGGGGCAGGAACATCTGAGGGGTATAGCGGTCCCACACCTTCACCGGATGGATATACATCCCTCCCTTGGCGTGAAAGACATCGATCAAGATCTGGGTAGTGTCCCGAATCCGGGCCACAGCACTGTTGGCGTGCTGCCCCCGGGTGAGAGCGAAGTAGGTGACCGTATCCAGCTCAAAGAGGAAAGGACAGGTGACCTGGAAGAAGTTCGCCAACATCTCGTCGGTAGCCCATTCCACTACCAGCGCCGAGAGGTTATCGAAGAGGTAATAAACACCCGTGCCCCGCTCCTCGATGATCCGGTGCACCTTTTGGCTGAAGAAGTCGAAGCCGGGGCTGGGATCGACCTCGATGATCGTGAGGCCAGCCTGGGGCAGGAGAGCCGGCGGATGGGCCGCAAATCTCAAATAGACGCAATCCCGGCCCTCGGCAATGGCACCTTCCGCGAAGGGCTCGGCGAAAAATTGATAGTCCCCCAGACTATCCACCTGCCAGACCACATTATCGCCCGGCCGGAGTCCGTGCAGGACTTCGTCCAGGGCAGCGATCCCGCTGTGGGCCACCAACGATTCCATCTTTCTTGACGGTTCCACGGTCAGATTCCCGCTTCCACTGCGCCCTGACGGGCCTCGCCTTCTCCTCCCTATTTCTTCTCCGGGAAGAGCAGGTTGAGGGTCGCCTCCGAGGGGGGCCTGGTGAGCAGGCTCACCCCGAAATAGAGGATGAAGCAGCCAATAACCAGGATCCACTCCATGGTGCCCATGCCCAGGGTCTTTTTAAAGAGGACCGCCCAGCTTCCATACAGGGTCATGGCCGTTCCAAATATGACGGTGACCAGGGCCCCCCATTTGGTGGCCCGCTTCCAATAATAGGAGATGGCGGTGACGAAGAAGAAGATGGCCCCCAGCCCCATGGCGGCCATGCCCATGAAGATCGCCAGCAATTCCGGGGGCCTCTTCAAGGTCCAGTAGAAGGGCAGGAAGAGGAACAGGGCGACCAGGAAATGGCTCAACTTCAGCAGGCCCTTGTCCGATACCTGGGGCCACCACAACTTGACTACATCCCTGGTCACATTGGCGGACATGATGAAGACCATCGCCGCCAGGGTGGACAAGGCCGCGGCGAAGAGGCCCATCACATAGAGGACCATCAGGGGCGTCCCCCCGATGGCGTGAGAGAGCATGGGCGCTGCCAAGTCCCCTTTCCACGGCTCGATCTTGAGGAGCTGCGGCCCATAGATCATGCGGGCGATGAGGCCGTTGCTCGAGCAATCGAGCATGATGGGGAATCCGGCAATGAGCCAGACGGTGAAGACCATCCAAAAGTACTCCTTCTTGGTCATCTCCTTCATCCCTAAGAATCGGCTCACGTTGTGGGGGAAGCCGACGGCCATGGTAAAGAAGATGACCGGGGTGGCCAGGATGCCCACCAGGCTGGAGAAGAGCTGGGTGGAGCCGAGTTGAGGAAGGTCGGGCCGGATCAGGGCGATCAATTTGGGATTCTCCGCCCAGAGCCGGGCGGAGATCTCGTGAAAGCCGCCGGCGTAAACCAAGGCCCATACTCCCACCAGGGCACCGACAATGCCCAACAGGGCCCCCTGGAAGGCCATGGACCATTGGGTCCCCACATATCCGCCCAGGACCATGTAGAGCCAGGCGATGAATATCGAGAGGAGAAGGCACCAGAGCGGTGGAAGCCCGGTCACCGCGTACCAGACACCGCCCGCCGCTTTGAGTTGGCCCACCGAATACATGAAGAGAAAGAAGAGCATGCAGATACCGATGACCGCCTGGAGCATGGGCGACTCGAATCTCCTTCCGATGGTCTCGGGGAGGGTCGCGGCCTTAAGCTTGGAGGAGAACTCTCGGGTCTTGACCGAGGCCAGCCAGATGCAGGGGATGATGCCCACGATGCTCCATATCCCGGCAAACCACATCCCGGAGAATCCCACCGAATAGACCACCCCGGTGCTGCCGCAAAAGGCCCAGCCCGAGAGATACGAGGCGGAGAGGGCCAGGCCGGTCACCACCGGCCCGATATCGCGATGGCCCACCAGATACTCATCATAGGACTTCCATTGTCTCCTGCCGATGATTCCCAGGATGACGGAGATTAAAAGCAGGACCCCGACGCCGATCACGGAAGCGAGAGCCATGGCCGCGGTGGGCTTGGGGACCGATAAGAATTGGGGATTCATTCCTTCCACCTCCTCGTAATCAGCCAGGTTCCGATCACGGTCATCAGGAAGGTCCCGATGATCAATACCCACCAGACATACCAGGGAAACAGCAGGACCGACGGATCAGGTTGCATCGCTCACTCTCCTTTCGTGGGGTACGTACCCGTGCGGCGCATCTCTACTCGTCAAAGCTTGTTCCAATCATCCACCGTGATTTCACACCCCATGATCTGCTCAACCTCTCGGATCATCATTCGGAGCTGAGGAACGGAGTATTACTCATTGGAAGGGATTGCCAGCCGCTGCTGCCCGTAGACCATGAATTGGTGGCGCGTTCCTGAATATGGGCCATCGAAGCCGAGCTCCCGCAGGCGGCGAATGAATTCTCGTCGCTTACAGGGCATCCACTGGCTCATGGACCGGTTCCCTATTCAGATCGATTCCGGCGATCACCGGCAGAGGATGCCTCAGCTTGAGGCCCACGAAAATCCAGTCCTCAAGGGTGGAACGCAGTTCATCCTCACATTCCCGCAGCGTAGCGCCGAAAGCAAGCACCCCTTTGCACTGGGGAATTCGCCCGGCGAATGACGCGTCCTCCAGCTTGTCATAAAGAGCCTGCCCCATAAGCTGGTTAACATACTCCGTAAGTGTAAATCGAACTGCCATCGTAGACATCCAATGCAGACTTGCATCAAACACAGGGCCAATGAGGAAACGTTTGTTTGATCCAGTGTCTAAGAGCCTCCTGGTCCGGCAGAGATCGCTTCTTGGTTATCGTAATCCAATGGAAGTCATCAATAAGCTTCGGAACAGATGAATGATCCCTTCCCAATTCTTTTGGTAGATCGGCAAGTTGGAAGCCACATTTCAGACAACAGGGCGCGAGCGCCTGAAGATCCTTCTTTAGCCGCCCCAAGTATTCTACATACTCGCGTTGCAACTTCTGCAAGGTCCTCTCGACAGCCTTCTCCACTCCCTCAGAGAAATCAGTGATGGCGAACTCTGAGCATCTTAGGCTTTTCCGAATTTTCTCGTCCCATGGAGCAAGCGCGTTAGGTCTGATAGCAAACATGATCTTCGAAGCACCAGTCGGACCGATCGAGACACGGGAAGTTTCCTCGTCCTTTTTCCTATACGAGGCTGTCCGAATGAGAAGAGCGCGATAGGCGTCACCTGCTGAATCCAACTCCTGTCCGCCAAGTTCCCACAGGTACCTATCATCTGCAAAAAGGATCTTCTTGCCTCTATTCCACCAGTCAAATACTTCATCAGAAGCAAGTCTCTCATAAGCACGAGCAAATTGTCGGCAACCCCACTTCCTTAACCACGTTAGCAAGGCTGATCGATGTTGGGGATTGTCAAGGTTGGGACAACCTTCTGTGACTCTCGTGAATTCCGCATACGATTCGTTATATCTCCTATACTCCGGGCTGTTGCTGTAAAGGTAGCAGGCATATGCCAATTCAAAGAGAGTCACTGTAACTCTCCTTTGCCGAGGATGCGGTCAGCCTCCTGCTTCAATAAAGGAAGGTCGTTCTGAGCAATTTCCCAGACGATTTGGAGATTGACATTGAAGTATGCGTGGATGATTCTGTTTCGCAGACCGATAATCTGACCCCAAGGAACTTCAGGGTGAGCCTGCTGGAATTCCTCAGAAACATTCCGGCTGGCTTCGCCTATGATCTCTAATTGGCGCACCACCCCGTCCTGGAGGAGCCTGGTTTCCAGAAACCGGTCCTCGGATATACCCTTCAGATAATCCTCTATTTGCTCAATCGCATCCAAGATGTGTCGGAGGTAAACCGTATTATCCTTCATCGTACAAAACCACCATTTCCTTCTCTACATAAGCACGAATGTACGGGCTCAGGGCATCTTCGCTCACCAACTCCACCTCGTGCTCTAAGATCCGACCTAACTCTTCCTCCAGGCCAAACCACTTCAACCCAATGGGTGGGCGCTCACTTGACGGTCTGAGCTCCACCAAGATGTCGATGTCGCTTTCAGATGTTCCCTCCCCGCGCCCAAATGAGCCGAATACGGCCACCCGCTTCACATAGGGGAGCAGCACGGGCAAAATCTTGTCCCGCAATTTCTCAAATCTGTCCATGAAATATCCTTCGATTGGCTCACAGCACCCTCGCTTGTGCGGTGTTTAAACAGCAACGGCGATTGACCAACAGGCCTTCCTAGTCGAGATTCGCAGGGTCGCGAGAACACAAATCCCCATTCCTGATGTAAGAAATGGGGATATTTGCTCATCTTCAAGCCATTTGCCCATCCTGTGTGAGGGGGATGCGGTTAGAGATCTTCGTGGATCACTTCGGAATGATCACCTCATAGGTCCCTTGCTTCTCGGTCTTCTCGATGTAGTCGGCGCGCACCGGGGAGAAGATGTCGATGGCCGAGCAGGGCACATCGTAGAGGTAGCCTCCGTGAGGCATGTTGGAGGGCAGCTTGATCACATCCCCCTTTTTCACCCGATAGAGCTTGCCGTCGATCAGCTCATCCATGTACCCATCCACCACGATCATGATTTGCTCGGCCTCATGGGTATGGTTGGGGAAGACGGACCAGGGACTCATGGTGATGAAGCTTACCTGGATTCGCTCCCCCCAGAGCAGATGGGTATTGGCTCCTGGTACCAGCTCGGTCCAGGGGATGCTATCCTTGTTGACCACGAAGTTCCCCCATTCCTCGGCGGTGGCATAGGGCTCTTTCGCCTGCACAGAAGAGACGATGCAAAAAGCAGAAAAGATGACCAGGGCTAAGGTTGCCAGCAGTCTTGCTTTTCCCATTTTAACGTCCTCCTCCCCATTCAAAAGTGAACCCCAATCCGGCGGTTGCCGGAATCGCAGATCGAGCCGAGGAAAAGACCATGATGGTTCTGGGGACTAAGATTTCTCTGGAAAAAATCCTCGCAGTCGCGTAGGATGTGATGCCATTTAGTGGGACACCAATGAAATGAGACCAAGTTCCGAAGAAGACCGGCAACAGGAGATGAACGAACGCATCGAGGAGGTCTATCGCCTCACCGAGGAAGCGGTGCTCGACTGCGCCAACTCCTGCAACGGCGCCTGCGAGACCCAGATGCCGGAGACGGTCCTCTTCCTCCCCTATGAGTTGGAATACATCAGGGAAAAGATCAGCCTGCCGGAGGGGGAGAATCCATTTCAGCAGATCGAGCTGCCCTCGGGCCGGTATGGGATGATGGATTATCAGAAGAACTGCCCCTTCTTGCTCTACAAAGGCTGTGGCATCCGGCCCTTTCGTCCCTTCGACTGCCGGAGCTTTCCCCTCTATCCCCGATTCAGCGAATCCCCCTCGGGGCCCCTGGAGTTCTATCGGGCCCCCTATTGCCCCTTGAAGGCGGACCTTTCGCCGCGCTATATCGAGTGTATCCTCGAAGCCTGGAGGATCCTCCTGCCCCATCTGCCTCCAGATTGGAAGGCCCACTATAACTCCGTGTGCCATTACCAGGAGCAGCTCTCCCCGGCCCGCCCATAGCCAGCGCTTCATGCGCCTTAGCCCTTGGGCTCGGGCGCTCCGATCTTGGCTGCAATCGCACTGCGGGGGATATCGATCAGGACATTGTCTGCGATCTTCACCTTGACCACCGTATCGGTGAGGCCCTCTATGGTGGCATGGATCGGACCGGCGGTGATGATCTGATCTCCCCGCTTCAGCTCCGTCAGCATCTGCTGATGCTGCTTCTGCTTCTTTCTCTGGGGGTGAATGAGGAGAAAGTAAAAGACCCCAAACATCAGGATCAGGGGAAGGAATGCGCCTAACCCCCCCATCCCTCCGCCGCCCCCGGAAGGGACTGCCCCCATTGCGTATGCCAGGTTCATGATTGATCTCCTTTCTGATTTTTCCGAGATTAGCCTTCAAATTACCACAAGGCGTTGCTCTTTCCAACCCCTTTTTCGAAGATGACTCACCCTGACCTTTCCGCTGAGTCCCCTTCCTCCCGCGACCTCAGTTGTGAGAGGGTCCCCCCTTTGAAGCTCAGAAAAGATCCTCCCTCGATCGCCTCCCGGGCGCCCCGCATCAATGTTAGGTAGAAATGGAGGTTGTGCAAGGTATTGAGGCGGAGGGCGAGGATCTCGTCCGCCAGGAAGAGGTGCCGGAGATAGGCCCGGGAAAAGCGCTGGCAGGCGTAGCAGACGCACTCCTCGTCGATGGGCCGCGGGTCTTTGACATATTTGGTATTCTTGATGCTCATGCGGCCGGAGCGGGTGAACAGGCTGCCGTTGCGGGCGTGGCGGGTGGGCATGACGCAGTCGAAGAGGTCCATGCCGAAGCCGACGCACTCCAAGAGGTCCTCCGGGGTGCCCACGCCCATGAGGTAGCGCGGTCGCTCCCTGGGCAGGAGGCCGGCACAGGCGGAAACCACTTCATACATCTGGCCCTTACTCTCTCCTACGCTCAGGCCGCCCAGGGCATATCCCTCCAAATCGAGCTCCAGGAGGCCCTCGATGCTCTGCTTTCGCAGATCGAGGAAGGTCCCCCCCTGGGCAATGCCGAATAAGGCCTGGGCATTGGATCGGTGGGCCTCTTGGCATCTGGCTGCCCAGCGGCCGGTCATCTCCAGCGAGGCCTTGGCGTAGTCATGGGTGGCGGGGTAGGGGGTGCACTCGTCGAGGGTCATGATGATATCGGCCCCCAGGGCCTCCTGGATCTTGATCGCCCTCTCCGGTGAGAGGAAGTGGGAAGAGCCATCCAGGTGGGATTGGAAGTGGATCCCCTCTTCGGCGATCCTGCGGATCTGGGCCATGCTGAAGACCTGATAGCCTCCGCTATCGGTGAGGATGGGGTGGGGCCAAGAGGCGAAGGCATGGAGCCCGCCCAGCTGGGAGATGATCTCATGCCCGGGGCGCAGATAGAGATGGTAGGTATTGGCCAGGAAGATCTGGGCCCCCAGATCCTCCAGTTCCTGAGGGGAAAGGGTCTTCACCGTCCCCTGGGTCCCCACGGGCATGAAGGCCGGGGTCTCGATGCGGCCATGAGGGGTCTGAACTCTCCCCCGCCGTGCCTGCGTTTCCTGATCCTGTCTGAGCAGCTCGAATTTCATTCTTCCGGTCATAGGATCAGCATGGCATCCCCATAGCTGTAAAATCGGTAGCCCAGGGCAATGGCCTCCTGGTAGGCCTTCCAGCAAAGTTCCAGGCCGGCGAAGGCCGAAACCAGCATGAGGAGGGTGGAGCGCGGCAAGTGAAAATTGGTCAGCAGGGCGTCGGCGACCTTGAATCGGTAGCCGGGATAGATGAAGAGAGAGGCGACTCCGGCCCCCGGCTGGACGGCTCCTCCTTCGCGGGCGCCGGATTCCAAGGCCCTGACGCAGGTGGTCCCCACCACGATGACCCGATGACCCTGCCTCTTGCAGTCTGCAATCGCCTCCGCGGTGGAGTCTGGGATGATATATTCCTCCGGCTCCATGAGATGGCCAGCGATCTCCTCGCTCCTCACCGGCTGAAAGGTGCCGGGGCCCACATGGAGGGTGAGATAGGCAATGCCTACCCCAGCTGAGCGGAGTCTCTCCAGGAGTCTGGGGGTGAAGTGAAGCCCAGCCGTGGGCGCGGCCACTGCCCCCTCCTGCTTGGCGAAGACGGTCTGATAGCGATCCTTATCCATCTGCCGCAGGCCGACCTCGGCCCCGGAGGTGGGATCCCTCTTGATGTAAGGGGGCAGGGGCATCTCGCCCCATTCCCTCAAGATCTCACCTAAGTCCCCGTTGGCATGGAGTTGCAGAAGGCGCCGGGGCCTTCCCGCTCCATCGAGGACCCTGGCGTGCAACCTGCCCTGGGCCAGGATGAGCTGCTGATCCTTCCCCACCTTGTTCCCGGGCTTGAGCAGGGCCTCCCAGATCCCTTTTTCCCTTTCCTTGAGGAGCAGGGCCTCCACCTTCCCCCCGGAATCTTCCTTCCATCCCCTCAGGCGGCAGGGGCGAACCCGGGTATCGTTGAGGATGACCAGGTCGCCGGGACGAGCAAATTCGCCGAGATCGGAAAAGGATCGATGTTCCAGTTGGGATCCTTCCCGATGGACGACCATGAGCCGGGAGGCATCCCTTTTCGGCAAGGGGACCTGGGCGATCAGGCCCTTCGGCAACGGATAATCAAAATCAGAAAGCCTCAATGCCCGATCTCCTCGAGGCGGGAGAGGCGGGTGCCCGGATAATAGTGCTGGAGGATCGCCTCATAAGAAAAGGCGCGCTCTGCCATGCCCTTCGCCCCCCATTGGCAAAGGCCCACCCCGTGGCCCCATCCCTTGCCCTGGAAGGAGAAGCCGCTATTCTCCCGCTTCACGAAGAAATTGGTGCTCCGAATCAGGTCGTATCCCAGGCACTGGCGAAATCGCTTCCCTTCCATCAGGGTCCTTCCCAGTTCATGGCGGATCTCCAGTCGGAGGATGCGGTTGGTCTTGGTGCGGGCCAGGGGGGTGATGGCCTCGATCTCTCCCACCTGATAGCCCCATCGCAAGAGGGCCCGGCGGATCTCCTCCTGCTTGAGGCTGACCTGCCAGGAGTAGACCGGACGAGTCCAACAATAGCTGCAGAGGACCCCCTGGAGCGAGGTGTGATTATAGGACCAGACCTCCGCGGCATCCTCAGTATGGCCCCCGCAGGCTGCATGATAGAAGGCAGGAATGGGCTCTCCCTTGTAGGTCAATACCAATCCTGAAGTCTCCTGCACCGCCAGATCGGAGCGCGAATCCTCTCCTTGCCTCCCCCCATACACCTGGGAGTCGGTGGTGCATTTCAGGTGGAATAGCTGGTCCGGGTTGTCCATGATCTGCCTCAGTGCGAAGGTGCGCGCCACCACCGCCTGGGTCTTCAGGGCCTCCAGGGGCCACTGGGGGGAGATCTCCTCCTTGATGACCCCGCGCAGATACTCTTCCAGATCGAGGACATTGACCGCCTGAAGCCCCTTGTCCTTCTCTTTGTGGATCTCCACCCTGCCTCGGTAGGCCCGGTCGTTTAGCTGGATCAAGAAGGGCGAATCGGCCTCCACCTTCAGGTCACCGTCGTATACCGCCTGGCCTCCGACCCTGAAGCCGAAGAGGTCAGACCGGATAAGGACCTTCTGGTCGGGGGGATACTGGTAGGTATTGTCCAAGGGGTTGCCACCCAGGACCTTGAATGTGCCCTCGCTGGAGAGCGTCAGCTGGGAGGCGGATTCCAGGATCAGGACCCTCACCTCCATCGCCTGGGCAGGGAGGCTGAGGCAGAGGCTCAGGACGAGGAAACACAAAGTGGTCCAGAGGAGGAGGCGAGGAGGCATGGGGCCTTTCACCTCCGCCCCAGGAGGGAAAAAAGCAGCGTGAGGAGGATGCTGATGAGGATGCAGGTGGCAAGGGGGAAATAGAGGCTCCAGCCCCGCTGGTGGATGACGATGTCGCCGGGAAGTCTTCCCAGGAGGGGAATCTTGCCCCAAAGCAAGAGGAGGCCTCCTACGAAGGCCAAGACGCATCCTAAGAGAATCAGAAATTTGCCGATGGAGTCGATGCCAGGGACCAACCCTTCTTCCTCGTCTTCTCCAGTTGCCTCTCCTTCTCGCTGAAGAGGCAACCGCAATAGGTTTGCTGATAGAGGCCAAGCTGCCTTGCCTCCTGCCGGCTCCATTTCCAGCCGGGGCGGAGGTCAGCGTAACAGAACGGAATCCCCTGCTCTTCCGCCACCTTCAAGCCTACCTCCCGGAGGAGGTCATGCCTCTGATAGGGGCTGATCAGTAAGGTGGTGCTGAATTCGTCACAGCCTTGGCTCCGGGCCGTCTCGGCCGTCTGGGAGAGGCGAATCTGGTAGCAGATGCGACAGCGCTCCTCCTCATGAAAGGCAACTGCCCGCAGAAAAGATTCGATCTCGTGCCGGGCGGGCCAGATCACCGGCAGTCCGATGGTTTGGCTATAATCCTCCATGGCCTTCCTTCGCAGCCGGTACTCGCCGAAGGGGTGGACATTGGGATTGTAAAAGAATCCCAGGAGGCCGTGTCCTTCTTCCCGGAAGGCCCGCAGACTGTAGGTGGAGCAAGGTGCGCAGCAGAGATGCATGAGGATTCTCATGACTCAGAGTAGCTCATCCTGAAGGCTCCGAGGAGGCCGCAGGCCAAAGTATTCAAAGGCCAGCCGGGTGGCAGTTCGACCGCGAGGGGTGCGCGCCAGATAACCCAATTGGATCAGGTAGGGCTCGTAGACATCCTCGATCGTGTCCTTCTCCTCCCCTACCGCGGCGGACACGGTCTCCACGCCCACCGGCCCCCCAGAGAATTTTTCGATGATGGTGAGGAGGATGCGCCGATCCATCTCCTCGAATCCCTTTTCATCGATCTCCATGCGCGAGAGGGCCTCCCGCGCCACACCTTCGGTGATGGTCCCGTTTCCCCAGACCTCGGCAAAATCCCTGACCCGGCGCAGCAGCCGATTCGCCACCCTAGGGGTCCCCCGGGAGCGGGCCGCCAGGGTCAGAGCCCCCTCTGGGCTGAGGGAGATCTTCATGATCCGCGCCGCTCGATGGAGGATCGATTCGATATCCTGCTCCCGATAATAATCCAGCCGATGCACCACCCCGAAGCGGTCCCGCAGGGGGGAGGTCAATAGGCCTGCCCGGGTGGTAGCCCCAATCAGGGTGAATTTGGGCAAGGTGAGCTTGACCGAGCGGGCGTGAGGGCCCTGGCCGATGATGATGTCCAACTGGAAGTCCTCCATGGCCGGATAGAGGATCTCCTCCACCACATGGCTCAGGCGATGGATTTCGTCGATGAAGAGGACATCGTTTTCCTTGAGGTTCGTGAGGATGGCCGCCAGGTCTCCCGTCTTTTCAATGGCGGGGCCAGAGGTGCCCCGCAGAGAGACCTGCATCTCCGCGGAGATGATGTGGGCCAGGGTCGTCTTTCCTAGCCCCGGGGGCCCATAAAAAAGACAGTGATCCAGGGGTTCCCCCCTGCCCTTGGCGGCCTCGATATAGACCTGCAGGTTCTCCTTGATCCTTTCCTGGCCGATATACTCGGAGAAGGAATGAGGCCTCAGGGTCTGATCGTACTTGCGATCCTCCTCCAACGGCTCTTTGTCGACGATTCTTTGGGGCATCGCTTGGGTCTTCCGGGTAGCCTCAGGCCGAGACATTATGAAGTTAAGGTCCGCAGGGCCTCTTTAATCAGCCCTTCGAAATCTATTTGACCTCCTCCCGCCCGCACAGCAGAGCTCGCGGCCCGGGAGGCTTTTTGGCGGTGGTATCCTAAATTGACCAGGGCGGAGACCAGGTCCTCCATTTGGTCCCTCTCTACCTTCTCCGGTTCCGCCTTCAGCGCCGCGCCAATTGAGATCCCCCTCACCTTCTCCCTCAATTCCAAGGCCATCCTCCCCGCCAATTTCTTCCCTACCCCGGGGATGGCTTGCAGGCGGTCGCTATCCCCCGCGGATAGGGCTTCGATGAGTTCATCCGGGGAGATGCCAGAGAGGATATTGGTGGCTAATCGAGGACCGATCCCGGAGATCCCACAGAGGAGATCAAAGAGTGCCCTCTCCGTCTCCGAGAGAAATCCGTAGAGGGAGATGCCATCTTCTCTCAGGTGGGTGCGGGTCAGGAGGAAGACCTCCTCCCCTGGTTCAGGAAGGCAATAGAAGGTGGAGAGGGGAATGAAGACCTGAAATCCGACTCCTCCAACCTCGACGATGACCAGATTGGGGGCCTTGGCGCAAACCTTTCCTCGCAGTTGGGCAATCATAAGGTTAAGGTCGGAGGTCGAACTTCTCCCTTCCCGAATGGCAATAGATGTGACACAGGGCAATGGCCAGCGCGTCCCCCACATCCGCCGGCTTGGGAAGCTCGGCCAGCCCCAGTGTCCTTTTCACCATCTGTTGGATCTGTTCCTTGTCGGCCCGGCCGTATCCAGCCACCATGGACTTGACCTGGGTGGGGCTATATTCCGCAATCGGAATCCCCCCGTGTCTTGCCGCCAACAGCGCCACCCCCTTGGATTGTCCCAACTTGAGGGCACTCTGCACATTCTTGGCAGCAAATGGGGATTCTACGGCGACCCATTCCGGCCGATAACGATCGATGATTCCTCTCAGGGAGTCATATATCTTTTGGAGGCGGAAGGGCAACTGGTCTTTGGGGCTGGTCCTGATCGTCCCCAGTTGCAGGGCTCGAGCGGAGTCCCGATCTCCATCCACCAGCCCATAACCCGTGCAGAGGGTTCCGGGATCGATCCCCAGGACTAACATCAGGCCTCCCTAAGCGCTCATCTTCAACATGACCTCTTCGGGGATATCGAAATTGGCGTAGACATTCTGGACATCCTCATGTTCTTCGAGCTCCTCCATGAGATGGAGCATTTGTTGGGCCTGTTTCCCGTCCAGCTTGATGTAGGTCTGGGGGAGCATGGTGATCTCTGCTGCCGAGATCTCGATTCCCGCCGCTGCGACCGCGCCCTTCACCGCTTCAAACTCCTTGGGGGTGGCAGTCACATCATAGGTTGACTCCCCGGTGCTGATATCCAGTGCTCTAGCGTCCAGGGCAACCGTCATCAATTTTTCTTCATCGACCTTGCTCATGTCCACGGAGATCAAGCCCTTTTTCTCAAACATCCAACTCACGCACCCCAATTCTCCCAAATTACCCCCGCTCTTGGCGAAGATCTTGCGGATCTCCGGGGCGGTGCGATTCCGGTTGTCCGTCATCACCTCCAACAGGACCGCCACCCCACCTGGTCCATACCCCTCATAGGAGAATTCCTCATAGGTGACCCCAGGCAGCTCGCCGGTTCCCTTCTTGATGGCTCGCTGGATATTCTCCTGCGGCATGTTGCCTGCCTTGGCGTTCTGGATGGCCGTGCGCAGACGAGCGTTTGCTTCCGGGTCCCCGCCGCCCACTCGGGCCGCCACGGTGATCTCTTTGATTAACTTCGTAAAAATGCGCCCTCTCTGGGCATCCACTTTCGCCTTCTTATGCTTGATTCCAGCCCATTTCGAGTGTCCTGACATGTCTGCCCCCCTCCTTTCATCAAGGCTTTCAACCGCAAGGTTCTAGGTTGCTATTTTTACCATGAAAGCGGTGAGGAGTAAAGAGTTTTCGCCGAATTCCCCCGGCAGGAAAAAGGGAGGAGGAATGGAGGTCGGCGGGGCGAACAGGGGATAAACGGGTAAAAGGGCTTGACAAGAGGGAGAGAAGGGTGATAAAGGAAATAACATCTCGATGGAGAGGGACTTAGGGAGGAAATTGCGTTGGCACAGGAACGAGGGAAGCTACGGTGTTGGCAGTTCTATTTTATGACCGTCTATCCCTCGGCTCCCCGGGAGGCACGCCCATTTAGCTGAATCCCCGGGGCCACGGGATAGACGGCAAAAACCGTGGCCCCTTCTGGTTTTCGGAATACACCGCTCATCCTGCAAGGCCACGGAGACCATCCGTGGCCATTTTATTAGGAGGAAAAAGATGATCATCGTGATGCGTGCCGGGGCTCCCGAGGAGCAGTTGCAGGAAGTGATTCGCAGGATCAACGAATTAGGATATCAACCCCATATCATTCGCGGGACCCAGAGAAATGTCGTGGGGGCCATAGGGGATGAACGGGGAAAGGCCCGCCTCCAATCCTTAGAGTCCCTTCCCGGGGTGGAGAGCGTGGTCCCCATCCTCCAGCCCTTCAAGCTGGCGAGCCGCGAATTCAAGCCGGATAGAACCGTCATCAAGCTCGGCGACCTGGAGATCGGAGGGGATCGCCTCACGATCATCGCCGGACCCTGCTCGGTGGAGAGCGAGGCCCAGCTCGTGGAGACCGCCCTGGCGGTCAAGGAGGCGGGTGCGGGCATCCTGCGCGGGGGGGCCTTCAAGCCCAGGACCTCACCCTACGCCTTCCAGGGCCTGGAAGAGGAGGGGCTCAAGCTCTTGGCCCAGGCGAAGGAGATGACCGGCCTTTATATCGTCACCGAGGTGGTCAACCCCAAGGATGTGGAATTGGTTGGGCAATATGCCGACATCCTGCAAGTGGGGGCCAGAAATGTCCAGAACTTCGCCTTGCTCCGCTCTCTGGGAGAAATCAACAAGCCGGTGCTCCTGAAGCGCGGCATGGCCACCACCATCAAAGAATACCTGATGTCTGCGGAGTACATCCTCTCCCAAGGCAATTACGAGGTGATCCTCTGCGAAAGGGGGATCCGGACCTTCGAGACTGAGACCCGCTTCACCCTGGACCTGAATGCTGTCCCAGTGCTGCGTAAGCTGACCCATCTGCCCATCTTCGTGGATCCCAGCCATGGCACTGGCCACTGGGAATATGTGGCTCCGATGGCCAAGGCAGCCATTGCCGCGGGCGCGGATGGCCTCATGATCGAGGTACACATGCGACCCGAGGAGGCCTTCAGCGACGGGATCCAATCGCTGAAACCCAAACGGTTTTCCACTCTCATGCAGGAATTAAGGCCATTCGCGGAGGCGGCGGGAAGGAAACTGTAAGCGGCGGGAATCTGGACCAATTGCCTCGATAGACCGAGGGCAAAGGCGTGGTAAACCCCTCCCTGCACCGGGCCCGAGGAGTGCCTCGGCCCCTATGCGGAACAAAAAACCGCCTGTCCCGATAGAGGGAGAGAACCATTCCCCTCATTTTTCAAGTCCGAATGGATTGATCTTGCCGATAGAACAAGTTGACAAGAGCAAGGGGGGATGCTATTAATCTCTGGGTTGTGGCTTGCCCTTTTCTAAGAGGAGGGGAGTGAGATGGAAAAAGGGAAAGTCTTCAGGCGGTCCTATGTCGTCAAGCGGAGATTGCAGTGGAAGATCTTCGCCTACATCATCATCATGCTCTTTTCTTTCACCCTTTTCCTGGGATTGAGCCTTTACTCCCCCCTCCTATCCATCCTTTATTCGAATCTTCCGCCGGAGAATGCGACTCTGCAAGAGGCGGCCCACCTCTTCTTGTCGATCGAAAAATACATCTGGCTGTCGATTGGGGCCGTCATGGCCCTGATCGGCTTCTACTCCATCGTCTTATCTCACAAGATCGCCGGTCCCATCTATCGTTTTGAGCGAACTCTTCAGGAGGTGGGGCAGGGCAACCTATCCTTGCGAATCCACCTGCGAAAGCACGATGAGCTCCAAGAGCTGGGGGCCGAATTCAATCGGGCCCTGGCCTTTTTGGATGGACAGATGCAAAGGGCCAATCACGCGGTGGAAGAGGTCGAAAGGGCCCAAGCCGCCCTGGTCGCCCTTTGCGGATCTCAGGTCCCCCAAGGCGAAGAGATCCAACGCCGGGCCTCGGCGCTGGAGGTCCAGATTTCGCGGCTCCGTGAGGCCCTCTCGATTTTTAGACTCACCGCCTCTCCCAGCCCGGGAAACCCGCCGACCCTTACTCAATGAAGAGCGATCCCAAGAACAATGGCCCCAAGAACTTAGGGAAGCGGAGGGCAATTCTGCGCTCCCTGGCCCATTTCTCCTATAGCCATTATCGGCTGGTCCTAGTCCTCATCCTCCTCTCCTTCTTGCTCTCCTTGCTCATCTCCAGTCGGCTACAGATCAAGACCGACATCTTTGAGCTCCTTCCCCAGGACAATGAGAAGGTGAATACCTTTCGGGAGGTCCTGCGAGACTATGGGAGTATGGACCACCTCTTGGTGGCCATTGAGTCCAAGAAGGGGGGCCCCGCCGATGAGTTCGAGGACTTCGCCGATGTGTTCGCCAGGGAGCTTCGCTGCTCCCCCCTCATCGATTATGTAGAGTACAAGATCTGGGAGGAGACCGAGAACCTGAGGCCGCTGGTGGAAAGCGGCCTGCTCTATCTCTCAGCCCAGGAGGTCGATGCCCTGGCCGAACGGCTCAGCGATCGACGGATTCGGGAGCAGGTGCAACGCATCAAGGCCCTGATGCTCACCCCCACCGCCCTCCCCATGAAGGGTTTGATCGAAAAGGATCCTTTCAACATCCTTCCCCTGGTGAAGGATCGGCTGCTGAAACGCGGCGGCAACCTGCGACTCTATCCCTTTGACGGCTACTACCTCTCAGAAGACCGCTCCATGCTCCTGATGATCGCCCGGCCTACGAAGCCAGCCCAGGATATCCTCTTCTGCAAAGACCTGATGCAGATGGCCAATGCCGCCGAGCAGAAAGCGCGCCGGGAGGTGGAGGAGGCAAAAGACTCCTCCCTGGAGCAGATGAAGGTGAGCTATGGAGGGGGATACTTGATCGCCCTCAACGACTCTCAGACCATCCAGAAGGATATCATGCGGAATTTCCTCACCACCTTCATCGGGGTCCTCATCTTGTTCCTATTGGCTTTCAGGACCCTCAAATCCCTTTTCTTCGCCGGTCTGCCTCTGGTGGTGGGTATTTCCTGGACCACCGCCTTCGCCGCCCTCACGGTGGGAGAGCTCAATTTCGCTACCAGCGGGTTTTCAGCGCTCCTCATGGGCCTGGCGGTCGACTTCACCATCGTTATGTATAACCGTTACCTCGAAGAGCGAGTAGCTGGCAGAGATGCCCCTTCCTCTGCCGAGCTGATGCTGGCCGAGACCGGACAACCCGTCTTTACCGGGGCAGTCACCACCGCGGTCGCCTTCTATGCCATGATGGTCACCAAATTCCGCGGCCTCGCCGAATTGGGCCTTCTCACCGGAACCGGAATCCTTTTCTGTCTCCTGGCCACCTATATCTTGCTGCCCGCCTTATGTGCCTGGGACGAAAACCGCAGGCGGAAGGATTTGGCTCCGCGCATGAGATCTTTTGGATTGGAGAGGCTCCTTCCCACCCTCATTCGCTTTCCCCGGGGGATCGTCATAGTCTCCCTACTGGTCAGCCTCTTTCTTGGCCTTTTCGCGACCTCCCTGGGCTTCGACGAAGACATCAGCAATATCCGGCCCAAACATAACGAGGCCCTCCTGCTCCAGGAGAGGATCGCGGAGAAATTAGGCCTCTCCTATTATCACTTCGTGGTGGTGGTGGAACGCAAAACGGTGGAGGAGGCCCTGATGGTCAACGAGGAGATTGCCTCCCGCCTCCGATCCTGGGGGCAGAAGGAAGGCATTACCGGGTTTGACTCCCTGGAGACCGTCCTTCCCTCCCAGGTCTCTCAGCAGAAGAGGCTTGCCTATATCGACTCCAAACAGGCCTATGAGCTGAGTGGAGGGCGCATCGCCCACACTTTCCGGGCCGCCTTGCAGCAGAGCGGCTTCAGACCTTCCGTCTATGATGACTACTTGAAGAGATTCCAGAAGTTCTTGTCCCCCTCGCAAACGATTACCTGGGAAGAGGTCAAGAAATCCTCTATGGGACGCATCCTGACTCGCTACCTAAAGGTGGACCAGAGGGGGGTGCGGATTGCTACCTATGTCTATGAGGACCGGGAGGCTTGGAAGTCCGGACCCCCCGCGAAGTTACTGCAGGATCTGTCCAGCGTCGGCTCGGTTAAATTCGCGGGGGTGAGTATCCTTTCCCGGGAATTGAAGGCTAGGGTCTATCACGATGCGAAGCTGGCCACCCTCATTGCCCTTTTAGGCGTTGTTCTCCTGCTCTATCTTGACTTCCGGAGCATTCGGGGCGCCTTGCTGTCCTTGCTCCCTCTGGGTTTCGGGATCCTCTGGATGTTTGGGCTGATGGACCTTTTCGGCATGAAGCTCAACCTGATGAACATCTTTGCAGTGATCATGATCATCGGCATCGGTGTGGATTATGGAGTGCATATGCTCCATCGTTTTTATGAGGAGGGGAGGTACGATGCAGCATTAGCCGTGAAGCAGACGGGGAAGGCTGTGCTGATGGCGGCCCTGACCACCACTTTCGGGTTCGGCACCATCACCTACTCCGACTATCCGGGCCTGATCAGCATGGGGGTGGCTTGTATCCTGGGGGTGGGAGCCTGCACGATTGCCTCCCTGGTGCTGCTGCCAGCGGTGCTGATCCTTTGGGGAAAGCCCTCATCCCGCAAGGGGAAGTCCGGTGTATAGCATCCTGAGCTTCCTCTCCGGCTTGATCATCTCCCTCATCTCCGCCATGGGATACCTGGGGATCATTTTGGCCATGGCCATTGAAAGCGCCTGCATACCCCTTCCCAGTGAGGTCATCATGCCCTTTTCTGGCTATCTCGCCTCTCAGGGACGATTCGGCCTCTGGTGGGTCTCCCTGGCCGGGGCCCTGGGATGCAGCGTGGGCTCGGTCCTTGCCTACGGGGTAGGGGCCTGGGGGGGGAGGCCCCTGGTGATGAAATATGGAAGATATATCCTGATCAGCCAAAAGGACCTGGAGAGGGCGGATCGGTTCTTTGCCAAACACGGGGACATGGCCACCTTCGTGGCCCGCCTGCTTCCAGTGATCAGGACCTTCATCTCTCTGCCGGCAGGCATTGCCAGGATGGACTTCTGCAAATTCCTCTTTTATTCCTTCGCAGGCTCCCTGCCCTGGTGTTTTTTCCTCGCCTGGATCGGCTTTGAGCTGGGCGAGCGGTGGAAGGAGGTCCAAGCCATCTTTCACAAGTTGGATTTTCTGGTGGGGGCGTTGATCCTGCTGGGAATCCTCTGGTTTATCCTGGCTCATTGGAAGAGGGGCGCAGCGAAGGAGAGGGGATAGGAAAGGAGAACGACTATGGTGAGGATCATTCCAAGGGAGGAGAAGTTCTTTGACTTTTTCGAGCAGGCGGCCCAGAATATCCTCTTGGGGGCTGAGACCCTGAAGATCATGATGGAAACCTATCAAAACCCGGAGGCGAGCGCGAGCAGGCTTCAAGATCTGGAGCACGAGGGAGATAAGATCACCCACCAGATATTCAAAAAGCTGAACCAGACCTTCATCACCCCCATCGACCGCGAGGACATCTATTCGCTTACCAGCGCCCTGGACGATGTCCTGGATCTGATCGAGGCCGCGGCGGACCGGATGGTGTTGTATAAGATCGAAAGCCCGACCCTCGAGGCCAAAGAGCTGAGCAACATCATCTATGACTCGGCCAAAGAGATCGAAAGGGCGATCGTGCTGCTGCGTGGCCTGGATCATGTCTATGAGCACTGCGTGGAGATCAATCGGCTGGAGAACAGCGCGGACCGCATCACCCGGGATGCCATTGCCGGCCTCTTTCAGGGGAATTACAGCCCCTATGACGTGATCAAATGGAAGGAGATCTACGAGACCCTGGAGTCAGCCACCGACAAGTGCGAAGACGCGGCCAATATCATCGAGGCGGTGGTGTTAAAACATGGTTGATGCCCTATGCTGACCGTGGTCATCCTCATCATATGCCTCGCCCTGGTCTTCGACTTCCTGAATGGCTTCCACGATGCCGCCAATTCCATCGCTACCGTAGTCTCCACCCGGGTCCTCACCCCCCTCCAGGCGGTCTGCTGGGCGGCCTTTTTCAATTTCGTGGCGGCCTTCACCTTCGGAGTCGGCGTGGCAAGCACCATCGGGAAAGGGGTCATTCGCCCGGAGGGGATCAGTCAGGGGGTGATCCTGGGGGCCTTGATGGGGGCGATCGCCTGGAATCTCATCACCTGGTATCTGGGCCTGCCCACCTCATCCTCTCATGCGCTGATCGGAGGATTTGCCGGGGCGGCAGTGACCAAGGCGGGTTTTGGGGTTTTGATTCTGCAAGGGATGGGGAAGATCTGTCTCTTCATCGTCCTTTCTCCGCTCATCGGTTGGGCCTTGGGCTTTTCCCTCATGGTGCTCATGATTCATCTCTTCTGGAATGCCTCGCCCTCCCGGGTCAATCGCCATTTCCGCCGTCTCCAGCTCGTCTCCGCCGGCCTCTATAGCCTGGGCCACGGAACCAACGACGCACAGAAGACGATGGGGATCATCGCGATCCTGCTCTACACCTCGGGTTATTTGGGCGAGCACTTTTATGTCCCCGCCTGGGTGATTGTCTCCGCCGGCACGGCCATCGCCCTCGGGACCTTGGCCGGAGGGTGGCGGATCGTGAAGACGATGGGGATGAGCATCACCAAGCTGAAGCCGATCGGAGGATTTTGCGCCGAGACGGCTGCCGCCATCTCCATCATTGGGGCCGCAGTAGGCGGCATTCCCGTTAGCACCACCCACACCATCGCTGGCGCCATCATGGGGGTGGGTTCCACCACCCGGCTGTCGGCTGTAAGATGGGGGGTCGCCCAGCGCATCGTTTGGGCCTGGATCCTCACCATCCCCCTCTCCGCCCTGATGTCCTCCCTGACCTACCTCCTCATCTCCTTCTGGTTGCCCTGAGGTAATCCGCGAGGCAGAAAATCCTGAACGGTGTAACGGCCAACACAGGTAGTGTTTTCGGGCTTGCCGGCTCCTTCTGCTTGATCGTCTCCCATCACCCTCAATCGTCATTTCCGCAGCCTTCATTCCCGACGTATCTCGATCGGCCGCATTTCATCTTCCTTATCTTCCTTCGACATCAAGTATCTTGGTCTTCCTTTTTAATGTCCTCAATGTTGCATAGATCATTAGACCCACAAAAAACAGGGCTATCCATTCCAGATTTGATTCCCACCGGCCCTTCGTAAGTAAGTCCTCTGCAATGTCGAGGAGACTAAAAGATGCAATGATTAGAAAAAACCCGGAGTACTCTCTTTTTAAGACATTCCTCATGGAAAATGAAATGCTTGGTGGTTTCCAGTTCTTGAACCTTGGTAGAATTGCTGGGGTCTTCTCTGCCCATTCCGCATAGGAAGCGCCAAATCTTCTTTGTAGGAACTCCTCCTCGGCAATCATTATCCGCTCGTAGTATAACCAAAACGCCAAGACCCCCAGCAGGCCAAACCACCAGACCGCAACAAATAATATCAGGCCCAGAGTGATAATGAAATTGCCCAAGTAGAGTGGATGGCGGACAATTGAATACATGCCCGTCGTATTGAGTACAGATGCCCTTTGCCCTTGAGTGGTCCTACCCGATGTCCCGCGGGGGGCAAAACCGACGGTCATACAACGCACACCCAACCCCAACAAGGATACGGCCAGACACAAGATCTCCCAGAGATTCTCCATCGCATCTCCCAACGCCTTCTCCAACCACAGCGAATCCTTCAAGGCAATCAGAAGTATGGGGAGGATGAGCAAGGGCAGGTAGCTTCTCCTACAAAAGAGCCAGTTGCCCTGTGCTATTAATCTTTCCGCTAATCCAGCCATTTGCACGCCCTATGCGGATGTCCAAGAGTGGTCATGCGAGTTTTGTAGCATGGAATAATAGTCCCGTCAACGGAGCGGGGATGACAGGGATCGTCGGTAATGTCAAGATCTCTGTATAGAGGATCCGTTCCATACTGCTCCGATCCGAGAAGACCCCCGTCTCTCCGCGTCCAGGCAACCGCCAGAAGAGTGTAAAATGGTGGAGAGGCAGCAGCCTCTTGCAGCTTATATGCTTGACCGTTCATTTACTCAGAGATTCCGAAAGTTTCGCTATGGCCTTTCTCATCGAAGCTTCCAGCTGGATCCCTTTCTTTGACCTGTCCGCTTCGGGATAGGTTTTGAGGATCTTTCTGGACATGATAATCTCTACGGATTCATGCCAGATCTCTCTGCCATCTTCCGTCGAAAGCACCCATGCTTCAATGGAGACCGGCCGGAAGGCCAAACCGAAGAGGTAAAACCCGCCGAACCAGAGCGGGGTGCTGGTAAGAAGTTCCAGGCCGATGTTTCCTATCATTAAGCCTAAGTTCCAGCGAGACGCAACGCCGATCAAGATGGTCTCTACGCTAATATCGATGGTTTCACCCAGGATGGGATATAAGAGCCGGGTCTTTCCGTACCAGGGAATTTCTCCATAAATGATTGCATCCAGACCCAGTTCCTCCCTTAGCACTTCGATCTGGGAAGGGGATGGCCGTTCCCCCGGGCAAGTTCCAAGAAGCCCCTCCGGTATCAGGACCGGAAGGATGGTGCCCTGCTGTTGCAGGGCTGCCACGAGCTCTTCTGTGGCCTTGTCTTCTATGCCTTGCAGGGTTTCTTTCAACAAGGCGTTCTTCTCTTCCTTGCTGATCCCTTTGGGCGCCTGGGCGATGGAGGAGAGGCGTTTTACCGGTGCTGTGACCTTGAAACCGAGGATCCCCAGCCGGGGTGGCCGATCCAGGGATAGGGTTTTGGGCAGAGGGGTGGTGGCGCAGGCTGAAGAAAGGAGGAGCAGAAAGAGGAGGGGTACTGCTATTCCAACTGTGGAACGGCCAATGCCCATTAGGAACTTCCGATTTCCTTAAAATCCGTAAAATGACTACCCGCCCGTCAGGATTTCCCCTTTCCATGGAAACGATCTGCCTGCCTTCTTCGACGGGCGTCGTCTCTTATGTTTTCAAGCAGTGCTTGAATGCCCCAGCCGGGGTCTCCACGGTCCAGTTTGCACTTATGATTTCAGCCCGATCCATGGCCACCCCGGGTGCGACCTCCTGATAATATCTGCCGCCGTTGAGAACCACCCCGGGCATCACGATACCGGCGTTTGCCCCGTCAACGCCTGCATGCCACGTCCCCTCATGGCTGACGATATTGCCATTCTTACTACAGATGGAATTAGGCGATTTTATCGAGTTGTTGCCTGGGCCAACTTCCATCCGTCAAAGGCTGTGGGCCCATGGCAAGAAACAGCCTGTGAAAAGCTGGTATTGAGATGAGAGAATAGCCTAAGCAATCACCTTCTGCCGTAATAGGTCAGTCCTAAAGTGCCGTCTTTGATGAGTCCTATTCCCGGAGCATAGAACTTGAATTCCAGGGCATTCGGTTCCAGCGGCGTCGTCTCTGCCGTTTCCAAACAGTTTTCAAACCTTCCTGCGGGAGTCCGGATGACCTGGCTCATGCTTATGATCTCCGCCCTGTCCATGGCAACCCCAGGGGCGATCTCCTGATAATATCTCCCTCCCAATAGAATCACTCCCGGCATCACGATCCCGGGTCTCGCTCCATTTTCGCCCGCATGCCAAGACCCGGTGTGACTGACGACTGCACCGTTTTCGTATATGTCCACATCCTCCCCAAAATAGAATACGCTGTTGGTTCGGTTACATATGGCAAAGTAGTTTCTGGAAACCTCAACCAGCTCACCGTCATGGGTTTCTCTTTCCTCTATAACCCTCGTTCTAACACCATCGATCATGCTTGTCTCGCGGAGAACCTTGATCGTCAGGTGAACATTTTGCTTGTTCTCTTTTCCTTCCAAGATGAGTTGGAAGTCCGGCTCCAGAACGAAATAGGGATTGCTTCCGCTGGAGGAAAAACCGCCGCACTCCTGTAGCATAAAGGAATCGGTAAACGGTGGCTGATGTGCGGATGCAATACCCGGCATTGCCAAAGCCATTATCCAAACCGCAACCAATGCAAGGATTATGTTTCCCGTTTTCATCTTGGCCCTCCTCTGAGAAATTAACTCTTCTTGTTTACCCCAAGTTACACTTCTCAACTCCCCATGTCAGTTCTCTTTCGGCTCGACCCCGACCTTCAGCATTGATAGAACCGACAAGCTACACCAAATCTGAATGCAGCAACTTCGATTCAATGAGTAATGTTTACCAGTTCAGAGTGGTCCGTCCCACCTTCAACCGTGACCACGGAAACCAGACCAACGCCCGGGGCATAGTGCTTGTGCTCGGCAACGCCCGGTTCAAGAGGTGACCACTCCTTGGTCTCCAGGCAATTGGTGAATGATCCGTAGGGAACGGTGGCGGATTCCGTCAAACTGAGCACCTCAGCCATATCTTCGGCCACGCCCTTCAGATACTCCTGACGGTAGCGGTCACCTACGTGCGGACGCCCTTCCATGACGATCCCTGGTTTGGCCCCGTTCACGCCAGCCTCCCATGAGCCCTCGGTACTTACAACCTCGCCATCCTCGTATTCCTTCGAATCTTCCCCAAAATACCAGACATTGCCGTACTTATCCTGGGCATACCAGTCGAATGTCTCCTCGGCCAACTCGCCGTTAATCCTAACCCGGTCCTTGACTACCGTACAGGTTACACCCAGGATCTCTTTGGTGTTATGGGTGACATAAACTGTATTGATCTCGGGTTCCCCATCCGAAACACCCTGGTAGATGAAGGTTGTCCCAGGGATTAAAGGGGAATATTGATTGTTAATCCTGTCCACGAAATTTGCGGGATTAATGATTGGGTTGTATTCTCTGCGGTGAGGTCCACTGCCACTGCCACATCCGATCGCAAACAAGACAGCAAATACGAGAAGGGTCGCTAACATAAAGAGCCGTTTCATTGGGTGGCCTCCTTTGAGAAAACCTGCTTGAGGAGCGGCCTATGGGTGGGTCTTGCAACGAATGCCATCACAAATCTTCCGCAAGCACAAAAGCACATCCTCTCCAAAGTAGAATACGCTGTTGGTTCGGTTGCGTAAGGCGGAATAGTTTCTTGAATGCTCAGCCAGCTTGCCGTCGTGGAGCTCTTCCTCATCTACCACCCGAGTTTCTATCTTGTCTTGGTCATCTTGCAGGGAAGAATCAGTCTGGGGGAGGGCGAGAGGAATGAATTGTTAAATCGAAAAGCGAGCAGAACCGCCCAGAATCCTCTTCCACATGATTGCCTAAAAGGGCCACCACAGCCCAACCATGACGCCTCAACTCCACGGTTCCACAATTATCCCGGGGTCATCCGGACGATCGAGTCCCAGAAAGGCATCATTGATAAACGCACCAATAAGGTGTCCTAGTACCTACCTGCATAAGTTCGAGAACTTGCTTTCGAGCTTCGTGTTCTTGACCTTGACTTTGCGCCACTCAAATGGTTGAGCATTTTCATTATAGGCGTCGACGAAGGCATCGATGTGCTCAC
>Ga0315289_10001466_pt1 | contig 36798 bp, 19 predicted proteins | sample YL17G11_40_MG_FD_203452 | JGI IMG/M metagenome (GOLD analysis project Ga0315289, IMG submission 203452) | Sediment microbial communities from Yellowstone Lake, YNP, Wyoming, USA - YL17G11_40 | ecosystem: Environmental > Aquatic > Freshwater > Lake > Sediment | place: USA: Wyoming | collected...
GGGGGCCGACCGGGTTTACGACGCTCGACGGCTTCAGTGTCTTGGGCCATGCACGAAGGCTAAGTCCGAGGCGAGGCAGAAATCAAGCCCCAGAGCCTGCAACAATTTCCGTGCCGAACAGTATTGATGGTGTCCCAATATTCAATATTCAATATTTGGTATTTGAAAGCAGGTGGACTGCGACCAAAGAGCTGATGAATGAAACAACCAAGACGAAGGCGTTGTGTGCTGTTGCGTTGCCGATGGGTGCGTTCGCGCACGTGTGCATGTTCTATATCGGCGGGCCTCTGGACTACCGAATCGTGGGCGCGGGCGCAGTTGTCTGCGGGGTTCTCGGGGCGACGGGCGTCCGCAAAGTCAACAGGAAGATGCGCGGACGCCGGGTTTCCAACCTTTATTCGGTTGCAGCAATACTCGGGGCTCTTGTGGGGCTATTCTACGCCTCGATGATCGGACCGTTTATTGTCTTCTTTCCGGCAATCTGACCTTCAATTGCGCGGTGCGATTCAGCGCAGCTGCGGAAGGCAAAGAAGAAACTTTTAGAGTTGCTCGTATGGGCCGTCCTGAGGAAGGGACGAATGTGACCGTTTGCGGTCCCGTGCGCCACTACAGCAGCGGAGTCTGTTTGTCGTTGCGTTCTCGGTAATGATGGCGGCTGCTGCCAAGACAGCTACAGCGTTGCAAGAGGGCATGATGTTCGAGCATTCAGACATACAGTTTACAGAGGGTGAGATGCGTGGTGCCCGGGTTCGCGAACAGTGGTGAATGATGTAGCTCAAGTGGAGGCCCTGCAGCGACAGTGGTCCGAAGAGAATTGCACTTATGGGAACGTTCCCGCGCTGCGCCAGCAGATCGCGGATCAGGTCGGCCAATACTTTGTGGTTGCTGAGTCGTGCGGGCGGATCGTAGGTTTCGCTTACGGGGTTGTCAGCAGGAGTTCCGGTCTTGCGGTTATCCACCAAGGGCAGCAGTACTTGGCGGTCGAAGATATCTATGTGGTGCCTGCTTGCCGGTCGCAGGGCATCGGCCGACAGATGTTAGGGCAGCTTATCCAAGTGGCAGAGTCCAACGGGATTACAGGCTTCCTTGCATATTCGGCCACGAAGAATCTTGCCAAAGTCCTGGACTTGTACGGGGGACTGGGGTTTAAGCCGTGGTTCGTCCAGCTTTATCGATAACGAAGGCAACCTCGTGGCACCTGTGACCTTGCAAGGGATTCGGCGAGGTGTTCCAGCTTTCCAGATTGATTCGGGGGACACTCTATTTATCTCTGGCGCCAGGAGCCAGATATCGTGTCTCAGAATTGCAGAAAGGTGCCGATAGGATGCTACGGCGTGGTCGTGTGCGCTTGCTTGGGCCCGCTGCTGGGCGCCGGGGCACGCATGGCGTCAGCCACGTCGGGATGGCCACCTTGGGGTGGATACTCCACAGGCATATGGCCTCCGCTCTTGAGGAGCGAATCCATCACAAGGCCTAAAACTACGTCGCACCCGCTTCCCCTCGCGGCATGCCCGTGATAATAGCCGCTTTGGCGGCTCCAGTCAATACATAAGCATGGTTCCTCATGCCGTACAATAAATATCATCTTCGCCAATTGGTGCTTCTGATGTCGTCGGTCCCCTCGACCAGCCCCACCGCGGCCCGGCGGGCGTCTTCGAGATATTCGGGGTGCTTCGCCTTCACGTCGCCCTTCTCGTCAACCCGCGGGTAGAACCGGCTCACTGCGCAGCCCATGTTCAGGCATGCCATCCAGGTCTTCACAATCGTCAGGGCGCAGTTGTAGTAGCGCTCCTTGTCCATAGCCCCCACGCAGAGGAACATGCCCGTCCGGCGCGGCTGAGGCGGCTCGCCCAGGCGATAAGTGCGGACCCAGAAGCATTGGAAACGGTCTATGAGCACTTTCAGATGCCCGGGCAGCGACGTGAAGTACAGCGGGGACGCCACGACGATGTGGTCCGCCTCGCTGAAGCGGACGTAAAGCTCCTGCATGTCGTCCTGCACCACGCATTCGCCCGTCTCCCAGCAGCCGTTGCATGCGCGGCAAGGCTGAATCTTGAGCAGGTGCGGGATGACGGTCTGCACCGCGGCACCCCGCTCACGAAGCGCCCCAAGCGCACTCTCTAAGACGGCGTCGCTGTTGCCGCCCCGTCGGGCGCTCCCCGCGACGGCCAGGATGTCGGTCATGGCCGGACCTCAGTTGACAGTTGATAGTTGGTAGCTGGTAGCTGATAGCTGGTAGTTGGTAGTGAATGGCTGCCGACGCACGCGGTTGGCCGAGGCGCAGGACGCTCAACCCTCTTGGTCGCGATAGATGGTGGGATCACGCACGCCTGCCTCATTGAACCCCTTCCGGCGCAGCCTGCAACTATCACAGCGTCCGCATGCACGGCCCGCCGCGTCGGGATCGTAACAGCTTACCGTCAGCGAGTAGTCAACGCCGAGCGAGAGGCCGGCGCGGATGATCTCCGCCTTGGTCATGCTGATCAGCGGCGCGACGATCGCCGGTGCCGTTCCCTCCACGGCGCGCCTCGTGGCCAGCGCCGCCACGCGCTGGAACGCCTCGATGTACTCCGGCCGGCAGTCGGGGTAGCCGCTGTAGTCAATGGCGTTGACGCCGATGTAGATCGCATCCGCCCCCACCACCTCGGCGAAGGCCAGCGCGAAAGCGAGGAAGACCGTGTTGCGGGCGGGCACGTAGGTTACGGGTATGCCCTGCGCCATCTCCTGCTCGGCACGGTCGTGCGGCAGCGGGACAGCCTCGTCGGTCAGGGCCGAACCGCCGAGTTCGCCCATGGGCACCGTGAGTATGCGGTGCTCCACGGCGCCGAGCGATTCGGCCACGCGCCGGGCGGCCTCGATCTCGACCGCGTGCCTCTGCCCGTAACGGAAGCTCAGCGCATGGCAACGGCAGCCTCTGCTAACCGCGATGGCCAGCGTAGTCGCGGAGTCCACCCCTCCGCTCAGGAGCACAACGGCATCGCCCATTCCGGTGCCTTCAGCTCTCTTTCCTGGCATCCTTGCGAGAAAGACGAGGATACCCGGCGGCAAGGACAGATGCAACGCGAGGCGGAGGCGCCTGAAGCGAGAGTCCATCGTCCCGCGCGGCCCGTGCAGCTTGCGCGTCGGCTGCGTCTGCGAGTATAAGTAAGGCGCCTCGGGCGGGAGGTCGCCGACGCTCCATAGCCACCCGGCCTTGGTCCGCCTGAGGCGGACTTCGGCGAGCACGCTGGCGACGGAGCGGGGCTGCTTGGGAGGAGGCCGGCATGAATAAGGCGCTGATAACCGGCATAACGGGACAGGACGGTTCCTACCTGGCGGAGCTCTTGCTGCAAAAGGGCTACGAAGTCCACGGCATCATCCGGCAGGCGTCCGTCTTCAACACCGAGCGCATAGACCATATCTACCAGGACCCCCACGAGAAAGGCCGCCGCCTTCACCTTTATTATGGCGATGTCGTGGATGGGAGCAACATCGCGCGGCTCGTGGAGAAGATAGCGCCCGACGAGATTTACAACCTCGCGGCGCAGAGCCACGTGGGGGTCTCCTTCGAGCAGCCCGTCTACACCGCGGACGCCGACGCCCTCGGAACGCTCCGGCTCTTAGAAGCCGTGCGCGAGGCGCGCGTCAATACGCGCATTTACCAGGCCTCCACGAGCGAGATGTTCGGCAAGGTGAGCGAGGTGCCCCAGAATGAGCGGACGCCCTTCTATCCCCGCAGCCCGTACGCCGTCGCCAAGCTCTTCGCCCATTGGATGACGGTGAACTACCGCGAGGCTTACGGGCTCTACGCATGCAGCGGTATACTTTTCAACCACGAGTCGCCGCGGCGCGGCAAGCGCTTCGTCACCCGTAAGCTCAGCCAGGCCGTGGCGCGGATCCGCGCGGGCCTGCAGGACAAGGTCTACCTCGGCAACCTCAACGCCCAACGCGACTGGGGCTACGCCCCCGAATACGTCGATGCCATGTGGCGAATGCTGAGCCAGGAGACGCCCGACGACTTCGTCATCGCCACGGGCGAGACGCACTCAGTCCGCGAGTTCGCCGAGCTTGTGTTCGCCATCGGTGGCTTCCGCATCGAGTGGCAGGGCGCGGACGAGGCCGAGAAAGGAGTTGACGCGGCGACGGGCAAAACGCTGGTCGAGGTGGACCGGCGCTACTTCCGGCCGACCGAGGTGGACCTGCTCAAAGGCGACGCCTCGAAGGCCAAGCGGGTCCTGCGCTGGACGCCGAAGACGAAGTTCGAAGAACTGGTCCGCATCATGGTCGAAGCGGACATTGACGATCTGCAGAAGAGGCCAGCGTAGGGGCACGGCAAGCCGTGCCCTCCGTCCGTCACACGCACGAGGAAGCACACGGGCCTTCCGGCATGGGATACTGGCAGGACAAACGCGTGGTGGTCACCGGAGGCGCAGGCTTTCTCGGCTCCTTCCTGGTCGAGCAGCTTCGTGCGATCGCTGGCGGCGACCGCCGGAAGGCGCCCCTCGACGTCTTCGTCCCGCGCAGCGCCCAGTACGACCTGCGCGAGAAGGAAGCCGTCCTGCGCATGTACAGGGACAGCCGCGCGAGTGTTGTCATCCATCTTGCAGCGTCGGTCGGCGGCATCGGGGAGAACCGCCGCAACCCCGGCCGGTTCTTCTACGACAACGCTGTCATGGGCATTCAGCTCATCGAACAGGCCCGGCTTCACGGTGTCGAAAAGTTCGTGGTCGTCGGCACGGTCTGCGCATACCCGAAGTTCACGTCGGTCCCCTTCCGCGAGGACGACCTCTGGAACGGCTACCCCGAAGAGACGAACGCGCCGTACGGCCTTGCGAAGAAGATGCTGTTGGTGCAGTCGCAGGCATATCGGCAGCAGTACGGGTTCAACAGCATCTATCTGCTGCCGGTGAACCTCTACGGGCCGCGAGACGACTTCGACCTGGACAGCTCCCACGTCATCCCGGCCATCATCCGCAAGTGCATCGAGGCGCGGAAGCGCGCCCCGCCGTACGGCGGGCTCACGGCCTGGGGCAGCGGACGCCCGACCCGTGAATTCCTTTACGTAGAGGACGCGGCGCGCGGGATCCTGATGGCGACCGAGCTCTACGACAAGCCCGCCCCGGTGAACCTCGGGTCGGGCTTCGAGATCTCCATCAAAGAGCTGGTGGAACTCATCGCCGAGCTGACCGGCTTCCAAGGCGAGATCGTCTGGGACGCGTCGCAGCCGGACGGCCAGCCGCGGCGCAGACTCGACACGTCCCGCGCCGAGCGCGAGTTCGGGTTCAAGGCGACGACCGGCTTCCGCGAAGGGCTTCAGAAGACCATCCGCTGGTGCGAGCAGAACGCCCCCTGGGCGAAGTGAACGAGGCGGGCGGATCCGCCTGAGGCGGACCCGCCCGCCGGTATCCTGTACGCCCTGGAGCCCGGCCGTGGCGGTATTTGAGGTGCGCCAATCGCGCCCCTAAGCGGCAAGTCCGCTCAGCTTCCGCCGGCCGACCGCCAGGGCAAACAGGCCGCTGCCGAGAAGGACGAGCGTGGCTGGCTCAGGGATTGGTTCCGCCCCGTCAGGCGAAGGGTCGTCCGTCGGGTTACCACCGTCGCCGGGCGGGTTGCCGTTTGGCGGCACGTACTGAACGATGCTCACCTTTCCGCTCAGTCGGATGTCCTCTCCGCCGTACAGGGAGCCGATCACCCAGACCTTGCGCGCGTTCAGGGTGTCGTAGGGCGTGTAGATGGTCCCGAACCACTCAGAGCCCTTGAGCTTGGCGTGGCCGTGGACCTCGGCATAGACCAGACCTGCCAGCTCCGGATCAGCTTTGTCGAAAGGCACGTAATCCCCGCCGGCGTCTTTGACGAAGACCGACGCCTTCTTGAGGCTCATGCTACCTGCGACGAAAAGGTCCACGGCCCCCTGCGAGAGGTCGAGCATGAGGTCGGTCCGCCGGCCTGAGAAGTCGGCGAAGTAGTAATCGCCGGACTTCAGGTACAACTCGCCTGGGCCCTTCTGAGCCACGCTCCCGTAGGAGCCGGGATCCAGGCTGAGGGGCCCATGCTTGACATTGTACGAGGTGCCGCCTGCGCTGAAGGAGTGAGGCGGCAGCAAGTCGCTTGCGAGCACCGAGGCCAAGTCCGTGTCGGTGAGGCCCGGCCGGGCCGCGCCCGTGATCGTACTGCTCTTTTTGCTCTGGATCAGGCCCCCGGCGTTGACGTCGCCGTGGACCGTCGCGCGGCCTGCAATCCGCACGTCGCCGCGGGCGGACACGTCGCCCCGGACCGACGCCTTCTTCTTCACCCGAACGTCCCCGCTGTGGCTTCCCACGTCGCCGGTCACCGTGCCTTGAATGCGGACATCGCCGCGCGCGTAGATCGCAAAGTCCGTCACGGTGACCGCTGAGGCGAGGCCCGCCACTCCCAGCCAGACACCAGCCGCTGCTGACACCCATGCTATCTTCATTTCCAGGCGTCTCGGTTACAGCCTTGCGTGGCGGCTGGTGGACCCGCCGATGTCCCGCAGGTGCAAAGACCGTGCCGGTTGTCCGAAGAATGCGCACGGCGTCCGCGCAGGAGGCTTAGGAGAGCCTGCGAAGGGCTTCTGAGGCGTCCCGGAAGTTCTACACGCGCCTTACGCGGCGGACCAACCGGGCGAGCCCCGTGTTGAGATTTCTCAACACGCGTCCGAGAAAATCGTCACGATGCCGCGGCCCTTCTACTGATGGCCTGTCTACGCATATCCACAGCACGGGGGCCGCGAAGGCAGAAGGCAGAAGGATGAGCCTTGAAAGATAAACCCCGGTCCATCCGGCAAGACTGCAGCGCACGGCCGCAGGCCGCCACCGGAGGGCTCTCATGCCCGAATTGGGACCAAAGATGCGAAAAAACCGTGCCAAAGGGGCACATTTTGAACGATCGAAGGGCCTGCGGAGGCCTTCCAAGGGCCCGGTGGGGCCTCTGTAAATCACTTTTTTGGCGCAAGTGGTTGGCCTTAAAGGGCCTGCGCGAAGTTAGGTTCGTTTGGTAAAAGAGGGCCCTTTTTCACCACAACGCCACTACGTCCGGGAGCGGGAAGGTCGTTGGACGCGGACACGAGTTGCTGAGGCAACTGACTCAGCACGAGCGTGACCCCCTCTGACGGCACCAGGGTAAAGCTCAGGCCACGCTTACCCCGCCTGGCGCAGTCCTGGGCACTTATCCGGCGTATCCGGCATATAATCGGTCTTAGGCGGCCTCAGATGGTCGTTATTGGCCGCTCGTTCGCCGATCCCAAGCCCTACGGAGGCCCTCCGTGGCCTCCTCAGGCGCCCGGAAAACGGGCTGGAACGACGTAAGCCGTTAGCTATCAAAGAGCTACGTTAGAAAACCCGTGCGTTTTTTGCAGAATGATATCTGTTGCCACAACGCCACAACGTCCGGCAACGGTTGTCGGTGAGCACAGATGCACACTGATCCCCATTGACAGGGCTCCGCCGCGGGCGGAGAAGTATGAAGTGTGAAGGATGAAGTTCACCAAGATGACCATGGTCGGCTCACGCCTCGATGTTCACGGTTCGCCATCATATTGCATACTCGTCCTTGGAATAGATGTCAAGGGGAATTCGGCCGGGGGCAGCAGTGAGGGATGATGAATGATGGGTGGGGATACAGGGAAGGCGGCGGTGGACGCGGATTGACGGGGATGCGGGCTGATGCAAGAAGCAGGGCTGGGGAAGCTGCGAGCGTAAGGGGGGTTCGACGGGTTGGTGGCGGGTTCTTGGGCGTGGGGGCAAACATGAGGTACCCTTCAAGCCGACGGCAGCTCTTATCCGCAGATTTCGAGGATTCCCGCAGACTGAGGCTGAAAGCAGATGTCCGCAGTGGCCCGGACAGACAAGGCCGAGGTGGCCAGGAAGTGGCGCTGATCGCGCTCGGTGCTCCGGGGCCATTGCTTCGTTACTTTACCCTACTTCGACTTCTTGCGTTGGGAGTTCGATTTCCCTTGCCGCGAAAAGGCAAGACATTGTGGCCATTCGGACCCGCTCTTCTCTCTCCCAGTCGGCCGAGGAATCGTCGCGGACTTCATCTGGAAGTATCGTTGCACTCCGCCCGGCCTCTTCGGCGTGGATTAGCAGCGAGTGAACCGCAAGCCAGATCTTGTAGCGCGACGTGAATGACTCGGCCAACGCGGTATCGCGCCTTTCGAGGGCATCCCGTTGAGCGGCATATCTGGGGAAGACCGTCGAGTACCAGACTACGAGGGTACCCCCGTCCAAGGCGGCACAGGAGGCTACCTTGTTGATCTCGTCGGGCCAGCCGAGAACAGCCCACTGGTCGTCGTTGGGGCCTTCGACTTCTCTTACCTCGAACGGAGGCAAGCTGATTCGCCTTGTACCTTGCTGGATTGGCGGGCGGGCGACAATTCTAAAGGTTCGTTCGTCGCGGAGGGTCGGGAGACCCAGGCGCGAAAGCTCCACGCGAACCACTCCCTCTTCGCCAACCAAGGCCGTGGCAAGGGCCTCGACAATCGCACGCATTCGCCCCCCTTCAAGTGGCGTGGTGCCTATGAGACGGAGGCCGTCGCCGCCGATTATGAAGTTGATACGAGAACGCTCAGGCCTGTTGGGGTCATGATACGTGCTGTTTGCGTCGGTTTCGAGTCGGATATACCTGCGCTGCTCCGGGTAGAACGAGACCGGCTGCTGTTCGTCCAAAACCAGGCGAATATACGTTGGTGGCTCACGCACCTCCAACGGCAGCGGGCGCGGCCTAGAGCGTTTCGGATGTGTCGGGCGGCCGGCCGGTTGTTCTGTTTCAGAGGAATCCGCTCCGACCGGTTCCGTTACGTTGAGACCGTAGAGACGTAGTAGCCTGGCAACCTCGGTCCGCATGTGCTGTTCCGCGGATTCGTCGCGGTCGCGCAAACTTCGGTCTCGTGCCTCATTGTTCAACCGCGCGAGTTCGTCATCCGATTTGAGAGCATTGATCAGATCTCTCTCGACTAACTCATATACGGCACCACGGCGAGCGTCTTCTCGATTAGACACAAAAAGCGCACGCTTGGCCGCAGGGGCCAGACCATTGCAGTCAATGTGACATATTAGCCGCTGGGCCAGATAAGGAAGCTCAGCTTGTTTCCTGATCAGCACTTGCGAAAGCTCGGCGTGGTTCTGGCCATAAAGGGTCAATACTACTGGCTTTCTGGGATTGACAAAAGCTGCGCTGGGCGTCTTGTTTCTGGTGGTAGGCGCCTCCAACACCCAGTACTCCATCCCAATGCGCCCGAAGTCCCCTATGGATACGAAGAAAAGGGGAACATGATGCGACAACGTGGGCCCTGTGTGATGCTCGTCCCCCTCATCCACGGCACCGTTCAGGGCGTTCCTCGAACCCTTGATGACGCGCCGGTAGTCGTGGATGCGATTGTCCAGCCACACGGGCAGAACAGGATCGAAGAGCGCCATGTTCAGCAGACCGTAAAGGCTGTTTGGGCCCAGAGGGCTGGGGTATCCGCTCAGATCGTAGCCAACGTGTCGGACGGTCGTCCCTCTAGGAAACTCGGTGCTGGGGAGTGACGTTGTTGGAATGCTCCCGTCTATTGTCAGGTACACGTAGTGCCCTGTCCGAAAGCGGTCAGGTGGTAGGTCCAGGTATTTCACGACAGTGAACCCAATGGGACCGTTTTCCTCCTTCCGACTTGCTATGAGCGTGTACTCGCTCGCCACGAGGGTACTGGAGCCACCTTGACCATAGAGGCCGGCCAGATAGTGTTTCGTCAGCTTATTGCTTTCATTCAGGCTGAGGATGGTCTGCGGCATCTCCTCTTGGGAAAGCCCGATGCCGCGGTCGGATACTTCGACAACACGCTTGCTGCGACCTTCTCCCTCCAGAAGGGTGATTGTGACCCGCCGAGCTAGTGCACGGCGCTGAGCTGGACTCAGCCCGCTAAGTCCGCCTTCGGGGACGTTTAACCACGCGATAGCAGCTTCTTTTGGACTACGACATTCCGGCCTGCCACTGTGGTCGGCATGTTCTCGCTCAAGGACAGCGTCGATCGCGTTTGTGACCCTCTCTACAAGAGAGCGCCCAGGATCGGCAGCACCCTCGATAGTCCCGCGGTTGTTCTCGCGGTTCCCAAACGGCATCCACCGAGCAGCTTGACCAACCGCCGTCTCGAACCGGCACAGAACCTCCCCGACCTCTGCCGCAGCATTCGCACGACGCAGTTCTCTGAAGAATTGGTCTACTCTCATGCCCCTATCTCCCCTGCGTCTTGAAAACGTCCTTTCGAACCTTCGATGTAACCGTCGTTAGCCTCAATCGCCAACCAGCGCCGCTTGAGCCTTTCTGCGACAGCCCCCGTTGTATTGCTGCCCGCGAAAGGATCCAAGACGAGTTTGCCGGGCTGGGTAAGGAATCTTATGAAGAATTCCGCCAGCCCCATGGGCATTCTTGCAGGATGTGGCTGGATGCCTCTGTCCCTGCAGTAACGCTGATAAGGGTCTTGTGCTGAGGTATTGGCAAAAGTAAGGACATTTGACGGAATCGAACCTTTGCAGTCGTGAAGGAAGGAACTCGCGCCGATATGGTGCTCTGAAGGACGACGGCCGGCATTGTACGTCTGCCGGTCAAGGAGGCTCCGCATAGCTGTGCTGTACGGCCTTAAGACCCGGCGATTATCGGCGTCTGGGCGGCAAGAGGGGCTCATCCACCAAATGTGGGTGTAAGCATCCTTCAAACGCACGCGCTCAACGGTGACCCATTGCGCGGGGCTTGGCAAACGGCTTGGGTTGTGGCAAACAAACTGCTGGCAGAGATGATACTGGCCCGCCTCAAGGAACTTGAGAAGGGCACGTAGCGCAAGCGTTGACATTGTAGGTTTGCCCCGTTCCCACGCGTTGCCCATCTCCAACGCGATAGACCCATTGGGCGCTAGAAACTCGCGAAAGAGCAGCGCGAACTTCGCGAGCCATGCGATATACTCGTCGCCAACTTCGTTGCCGTACTTTTTTTTGCGGTTGAGGGGGAAAGGGGGAGATGTCAGAATGAGATGCACTTTGCCTCGGTATTTCAACGCCGAGGGCGAGGTAAGGACCTCCTCGGCACAGCCCCGGAACATAAGTCCGCGCTGCGTACCATATGCGATAGGGAGGTAGTCTGGCACAGTCCCGTTACCGGTTGATTCAGTGGTTCGAACTAGAGGTTCTTCCTAACCCGAGGAGATCTGACCAAAGGCACATCTGACAGCTTTTCGACAGGTTCCGTGCTTGGATCACCGTGTGGCGCGCGGAGTGATTGTACCGGCACCGGTATAGAAAGTCAACGCAAGACATTAGGGAACATTTAGCCGTGCTGGCGCAACAACCACCCATTGGACACTGCGGTTTGACAGCCGAGGCGTGCCGCCCCCGCGCCTTGCGGCTCCACACCGAGCCCGCTATAATCAGCTGAGGGACAGGAGCCATCGCGGATTGTTGGTCGCGGACTGAGAACGGGACTTCGCAAGCGGCGGGGTGACGTTAACAGAATAACCGCGGAGGCGCCCGCCGTACGGCGGGCGAGGCCGAGGCGCGTTCGCCCATAGTGGACGCGACGCAGAAGAGAACTGGTATTCGTGCCTTTCCGAGTTTTCCTGGGGGCCTCTCTCCGCGGGCCCTGCGTCGCCCGCTGGACGGCGGGCGCCTCGGCGGTGAGATCGTGTCGGTGTTCTTAGTGGTGCGAGGGGTGTTGTATGGCGTCTGGACGGAATAGGTCGGGCCCTTCGATGCGCCCTGCGGCGCCCTCACGACGTTCCCCGTTCGACGTTTGCAATCCCTTCGGCGGGTTGAGGCTGTGGCATGACGCCTGCACGTAACGGGTCACGCCCTTCGGCGCATCCGCCCGCGCGGATGCGTGGCTCAGGACGGCAAACGGCCGTTGCTTGGTGACGTAGTGTCTTTCTGATCGCGTGAGGATCGTAGTATGGGGTCCGGGCGGAATAGCTCCCGCAAGAAGAACCAGGAGACTGTCCAAGCCCATGAGCGGCAGGCTCAGGGCGGCGCCCTGGTCCCCTTCTACGGCGTGCCCGGCATCACGACGGGCATCCAGGCCTTCCGGCGCGGGAACGTGATCCTGTACACGGTTCGAGGGGAACCGAAGGAGGTCCAGGCGCTGATCGGCCAGCTCGACCAGCAAGGCGTGGGGGAAGTGGTGGCGCTCATAAGCCATAGGGCCGACCCGCCCCAAGAGGACGGGGCGGGGAAGGCTGAAGTGTGAAGTTTGAAGTCTGAAGGATGAAGGCAGCCAACAAGGCGGTGGCAAGAACGCCAGACCGGCCAACGCTGAAGTGTGAGGGATGAAGCCGGCCCCAAGGGAGCAAGAGCAGGAGCACGAGTAAGAGCAAGAATGCGCGTGGCGCTATAGGGTGGCGGGCGGGAGACGGTGCAGATTGCAATCGCCAGTATGCATCAGCGCGTCCGCCTCTCCACAAAGAGGACGGGCCGGCTCAGACGGACGCGTGGACGCTCTTACTGCTTCTCCCTGCAGCGCCCGTCTATCTCTCCACTGCATCTGGTGGGAGCCGATGCATGTGACAAATTGCGATGGCAAGAGCATCAGATGCGTCTTCGGGGCTCGGGGGCTCGCGCAGGGCGAGGATGAGGCGGACCATCTGCTGAACCTGGGACTTGTCCGCGCGACCTGACCCCACTACGGCTTTCTTAACCTCGGCGGGGGCATACTCGGCGACCTGGAGGCCACGGCTTGCGGCCGCCAACAAGGCAACCCCCCGCCCTTCGCCGATCTTGAGGGCTGAGCGGACGTTCTTCCCGAAGAACGCCCCCTCGATGGCCACCACGTCCGGCTGGAAGCGCGTCATGATGGCCTGAAGCCCCTCGTAGATGACCCGCAGGCGTTCGGGGAGTTGGCGGTCGGCGCTCCTGATGACGCCGTAGTCGAGGGCGCGCACGTCGTGGCCGTCGGTTTCGATGACGCCGTAGCCAGCGACCTGCGTGCCGGGGTCAATGCCGAGGATTCTCATGGGTTCAGCGCCGAATACAGCCAATCGTGTGGGCGGCACGCGGTCGGCGACCTGCGTGACATGCCGGGGTCAATTCCCAAGATCCTCATAGGTTCGTCACCGAAGACAGCCAATCGTGTGGGCGGCACGCGGTCGGCGACCTCCGTGACATGCCGGGGTCGATTCCCAAAATCCTCATAGGTTCGTCACCGAACACAGCCAATCGTGTGGGCGGCACGCGGTCGGCGCCCTCCGTGACATGCCGGGGTCAATGCCGAGGATTCTCAAGTTCGTTCGCTCTCGCGCTGGTGCGTTGTGGGGCGAGGGACGCCAGCCCCTTCCCCCGGCGATGATGCCGGCGCGCCGGACCGGGGCGGCGCAATGCCTGCCCGGTTGTGCGTCCGGGCGGGGGCGCCGTGACGCATGCCGAACGTGACGCGCTCGGCGCCGACAATCTGCTCGATCTCTTCTGCCACGCGTTCGGTGGCCTCGACTCCCGTCCCGTTCTCGACCCGCGAGCGGAGTCTGAAGCCGTCCTCGACGAGGTCAATGAACACGGGCACGTGGCCGCGATGGCGGCCAAGGAGTTCCCGCAGCGCGGTCCACATTTCGGCCTTGGCCTCGGCGCAAGGCACCGTGATGACGATGGCGCCTGCGAGCCCGGCCTGTGCTTTCTCAAGGGGCACGACTTCGGTGGCCTGGAGAGAGGTGGCGCGCGCATGGCTGACCTTGCCCGCGAAGAGGAGGACGCGGCCGGCCTCGACGAGGTCGCGGTACTGCTCGTAAGTGCGCGGGAACAGGACGCACTCGAATGAGTCGCGCGTGTCGAGGACGCGCAGAACGGCCATGACGTCGTTGGTGCGCGTGGTGCGGCGTTTGACGCTTTCGATCATGCCGCCCATGACGGCTTCGGCGCCTTCGGCCAGGGCGGCGAGCTGGTCGCTGAGGGCGGTGCAGAAGCGCCCGAGGCGGACGCGGTACTCGACGAGAGGGTCGTAGCGCACGTAGAGGCCGAGGGCCTCCTTCTCCTGCTGGGCCAGCTCCTGAGGGCTGAGGGGCGGGACGTCGGGGAGATTGGCGGCCATGCGCTTCTCGGGGTCGCTCTCGGCGACGGCACCGAAGAGGGAGCGCTGGCCGAGCTGCCTGTCCTTGCGCGCGCGGGCGCCGACTTTCAAGGCCGTCTCGAGGATTGCGAGTTGCTGGGCGCGCGTGCCCGGCAGGCTGTCGAAGCAGCCGGCCTTCATGAGGGCTTCGATGGCGCCGCGCGAGACCTCGTGCTGATCCACGCGCTCGCAGAAGTCGAAGAGGCTTGGAAACCGGCCGCCCTGGTCCCTGGCAGCGATGATGGAATCCACGGCCTTGGAGCCGACGTTCTTGACGGCGCCCAGGCCGAAGCGGAGCTTGCCCTCGCCGATGGGGGTGAAGTCGGCTCGGCTCTCGTTGATGTCAGGCGGGAGAACCTCGATGCCGAGCTGTGTGCACTCGGCCATGAGGGCGACGACCTGGTCGGTGTTGCCCATTTCGCAAGAGATGCTGGCGGCCATGAATTCCGTGGGGTAATGGGCCTTCAGGTAGGCGGTTGTGAACGCGACGAAGGCGTAAGCGCTGGCATGGGCCTTGTTGAAGCCGTAGCCGGCGAAATGGCGGATGAGGCCGAAGATCTCTTCGGCGGTCTGGCGGCCCACGCCGTTGGCCGCCGCGCCCTCGACGAAGGACTGATGATAGCGCTCGATGATCTCATCGTCCTTCTTGCTGATGGCCTTGATCATGGTGAGGGCGTTGGCCATGCTCATGCCGGCGATCGCGTTCACGATGCGCATGATCTGTTCCTGGTAGACGAGCACGCCGTAAGTGGCCTTCAGGATGGGCTCGAAGGCGGGGTGGGGGTAAGCAATCTCCTGGTGGCCGTGACGGCGGTTGATGAAGTCCTCCACCATGCCGCTCTGGAGCGGGCCGGGCCGATAAAGGGCAACAGCCGCGATCAGGTCTTCGATGCAGGAAGGCTGGAGGCGCTTCAAGAGTTGCTGCATGCCGGCGCTGCCGAGCTGGAAGACTCCGCACGTGAGCCCACGGGAGATGAGGTCGTAGGTCTTCGGGTCTCGGAGGTCAAGCTTGTCCACGTCGAGGTGCGGCGGCTGGCGGCCAGCGTCGCGGATGACGCGAAGGGCCCGGTCAATGATGGTGAGGGTGCGGAGGCCCAGGAAGTCCATCTTGAGCATGCCGACCGCGGCGAGGTCGTCCATGCTCCATTGGGTCATGATCTCGCCGTCGCTCACCTTGTAGAGCGGGATCATTTCCCAGAGGGGTCTGTCGGCGATGACGACGCCGGCGGCGTGGGTGCTGGCATGGCGCGGGAGGCCTTCGATTTTGCGGGCGAATTCGACGATGCGGGCTATGTCCTTGTCCTCACGAACGAGCGCGCCCAGTTCGGCGCTCTGCTCGAGGGCGCTGTCAAGCGTGACCTTGGGCCCCTGGGGGATCATCTTGGCGGCGCGATCCACCTTCTGAAGCTCCACGCCGAGGACGCGGCCGACGTCGCGGACGCAGTTGCGCGCCTTCAGGGTGCCGAAGGAGATGATCTGGGCCGTGCTTTGCGGCCCGTAACGCCGCCGCACATAGTCAATGACTTCGCCCCGGCGCACTTCGCAGAGGTCAATGTCAATGTCGGGGGGCTCCTTGCGCTCCGGGTCCATGAAGCGGTTGAAGATAAGGTCGTAGTCCATCGGGTTGATGTCGGTCAGGTCGAGGGCGTGAGCGACGAGGCTGCCCGCGCCGCTGCCGCGCAAACCGACGGGGATTGACTGTTCGCGGGCAAAGCGGACGAAGTCCCAGACGATCAGAAAGTAGTCCACGTAGCCCATCTCCTCGACGACGCCGAGCTCGTATTCGAGCCGCCGGCGCATCTCGTCGGAGAGTTCGCCGTATCGCTCCCGCAGGCGATTTGCGGCGAGCGTGCGGAGGAAGCGGGCATTCTCTTGCGGGGGCACGCCGTCCTGGCGGAAGGCGGGGTATTTGCGCTCGTCATCAAGGCCCACCTCGCACATTTCCGCTATGCGGAGCGTGTTTTCCAACGCTTCCGGCACGGCTGCGAAGACTTGCGCCATCTCCTGAGGGCTCTTGAAGTAGACCTGATCCGTGGTCAGGCGGAAGCGCTTGGGGTCGTCCAGGGTCGTATGGGTGTTGATGCAGAGGAGGACGTCGTGCCAGGAGCGGTCCTCGGCCGACAGGTAGTGGCAATCGTTGGTGGCCACGACGGGGAGCGCCAGCTTGCGGGCAAGGTCCAGGGTCGGGCCAAGCACGCGGCGCTGTTCGGGCAGGCCATGATCCTGAAGCTCGATGTAGAAGCGTTCGCGGCCGAAGAGGTCGGCCAGGTCGCCGAGCCACTTGGCGGCCTGGGCGCCAGCTTCGGCCGCGGCTCCCGCCAGGAGCAGCTCGTTCAGCCGGCTGTGCAGGCAACCGCTCAGGCAGACGAGGCCCTCGGCGCAGTCTTCGAGGAGTTCCCAGTCAATGCGCGGCTTGTAGTAAAGCCCCTCCAGGTAGGCCATGCTAGAGAGCTTGACGAGGTTGCGGTAGCCGGCCTCGTTCGCGGCCAGGAAGGTCAGGTGAAAGAACTCCTGGTTGGTGCCGACCCGTTCGCGCGAGCGCCGGTCGCCGAGGGTGAAGTAGCCCTCATAGCCGATGAGGGGCTTCACGCCGTGTTTGCGCATGGTGTTGTAGAACTCGACCACGCCGAACATGTTCCCGTGGTCGGTTATAGCCACCGCCGGCATGCCCATCTCAGCCGCTTTTTCGGCCATGGGCGCAATGCGGCAGGCTCCGTCGAGGAGGCTGTACTGAGTATGGACGTGCAGGTGGCAGAAGCTTGCGCCTGGCATGGCAACCCCGCGAGGCTTTACGCAGCGAAGACGCTGTCCCTTCCGGACGTCGCGCGGGCAGCGGCATGCGGTCATTGTAGTGGCGTTGCCGACACCCGTCAAGGCGGACGAATTGGCCGCTCTCTGGTGTTGCTCCTTTGACCCGCTCGGCGGGCGCACGCTCTACTTCCTACCGCGAGTCCAGGCCGTAGATGCGCCTCGGGTTCTCGTAAAGCCAGGCCCGGCAGACTTGCACTGCGCGGGACTCGGTCATCTGCCCGCGCGCCACCCTCACGGCCAGCGCCCTGGCGATGTTCTCGCGTGCCAGCACCAGGGCGCCATAGGTCTTCTCGGGTCCGCAGTGGTAGTCGCCCCCGAAGCCGATGATCTTGTTCGACGGCACCAGGTCGAGCCACTCGTTCAGCACGTTCTCGGTCATGTAGGGCGATATCTGGTGAGCCCACGCGAGGTTGAGGTGGGCGTTGGGATACTGGTTGGCGATGACGGCCATCTGACGCACCCACGGGATGCCGGCGTGGTAGAGGTCGAACGTCGTGCGCCGGTAGCGCAACAGGAGGGGAACCATGCGCATGGGGTCCGTGGGCGCAAAGTCCTGCCAGCAGCACCAGTTGAGGCCGCAGTGGAAAGCCGCCACGAGGCCATGGGCGGGCGCCTTCTCGACGGACTTCAGCGCGAGCCAGGAGCTGAAGCGGGCCGCCTCCTCGTCGGTGAGGGTGCCGTCCCGCACCTTGCGGAACAGGCGGGCGGACTCGGCGGCGTCGAGCGGGCCTGCGAGCCTGCCGGCGCTGTGCTTCACGCCGACGCAGCCGTCTCGGACGATTTCGCCCAGCCAGAAGTCCACCCATGAGTCCAAGTCCTCGAAGTCGCCGCCGTGGCGCTCCTTCCAGCGCCGGTAGACGTCGCACACGTCTTTCGCCACGTTCCAGCGGTAGTCTATGAAGCCCCGGTGGACGCGCACGGCGTAGCCTCGCGGGCCGTCGTCCCATGTGCCCTGGTTGAGCACACGCTCGATGCCACATTTGCCTTTAAGGATGCGCTCGTAGACGCCGGGCGTGTTGGCTGCCTGGATGCGCTCGGACAGCGTCAGGTACGTTTCGTCGTTGATGTCCTCGACGCCGAACAGGTCGCGGGCGGCGATCAAGGCGGCGCGCACGTAGCCGCTGTCCTGGACCGCTGAGAGGAAGGGCCGGAAGATGGCCCAGCGCTCCTCTAAGGGCCGCTTGGTGTCGAGGATCACGGCCCGGGCGTCGGGCAGGCCCGCCGTCTCCACGTTCGTCGGCGAGTAGTGGGCGAAGATGCGCGTGAAGATGTCCGCGCTTTGAGACGTGAGTTCCCGCTCGGGGGGCAGGTGCTCGTGCGAATCAATGACGGGCATCTTCCTCATCTCGGCGATCAGGCCCTGCACGATGGACTCCATACGATCTTCCTTTCCTGGTTTTGGCGCATGGCGCACATGGGTCATGTCGAGAAGTCTAAACTCCCGCCTATCACGAGTCACGCCCGCTCAGCGAGGAACTTCAGAAGCGCCGTGATTCCGCGCCAGTGGCGGCCTTGATACGTTGCGAGTAGTTTGCGCGTCGTCCTGTCGGCGTGCGACGGTTTGGCGTCGGGATTGCCGTCCCACTCAAGGTCAAAGGCTGGGACTCCCAGCCTGCGGTAAACGTAAGCCGGCAAGCTGCCGGGCGTCGTCTGAAAGGCCAGCTTGACCTGACGCTTTCCGGGGTAGAACGCGTGGGTGAACTCCGCGGCAATGGCTCGGCATTCCGCGGCAAATGCCTCGTCACTTCTCCCGGCGGCCGGCGCAAGGAGGCTGGCACCGGTAATGCAGGCCAAAGCGTGGTAAGAGAGTACTGTCTTGGGCTTCGTCTGGGCAAGGAAACTGACGACTGCGCGCGTCTCCGGTTCGGATTCCGGCCTCGGCCCACGATATGTCTCCGCATCCGGGTCGGAACTCACGAGGCCGTACTCGTGATCCACCACGTTCCAGTCCGCGTCGAAGTTGCGGTTCAGGTCCACCCCGCGCATGTTGACCCGGAGGTACCACGGACAACCCGCGATCATCCGTTCGCGCTCGTCAATGTTGACACTGGGCAGAACCGCCAGCCCGGCCTTGCGGAGAAGGGCCGGCTGCTCTTTCAGCAGCCGTTCGAGGGCTGGAATCGCCAATTCCGGGCCCGACTCGCCCGCGTGGATCGTGCCGACTAACGCCATCAAGTTCCGGACGTTGCCCGCGACGACGCCTAAGATCGGGCGCCCGCCAACCGTCCGGCCGTAGCGCTTCAGGGAGACAAGTTTCGGATAGGCTTCCGCAAGCGCCAACAGGCGTTCCTCCACTACGCGTTGCGGCCACCAGACGTGCCGATCCCGTACCCGCACCGGGGCCGGCCCGGTCGGCTGGGCTGCGCTATGCGACGACACCCAGTACGCATACGTGCCGCCGAAGCGGACCCGCCGGTCCATGTATTCATACTTGCGACGGTTGATCGCCGGCAAGTAACCCTCAAAGATCATGCCGGCTTTGCCAGGGTCGAGGCGGCCGAAGTACTCCGCGTGGTCATGGTTGAGGGCAAACCGGGATTCGGTGCTTCGGTAGATGCGGATGGGAAGCGGCCCCGTGCCGCCGCCCTTCGACTCGAAGACGGGAGTGGTGAGGTAGAAGGACAACCGCACAGCGCCGTCTTCGACTCGGGCTCTCAGCTCTGTGAACACGTATTTCGGCATGTCATCCTGCTGTCCTTGGAGGCTGTAACAGAATCACCGCGGAGAACGCCCGCCAGAACGCCGGCGGCTAAACTCCAAACGCAGAGACCGCATGGATCCTTCCTACTCTACGAGGCAGGAGGCTTGTTCGGGCGGTATTCTTTCAGCCTTTCTCTGCGCCGTCCCGCGCGCGGGACGCCTCGGGTGTCGCCCGCCCGGAGTTTACCCGCTCCGCCTCAGGCGGATGGCGGGGCGGGCGCCTCGGCGGTCCATTTTGTTCGCGGTTCAAAGCCGTCCTCGGGGCTGCTCCGGCAGTGGGCGAAGAAGCGGTCGAACAGCGGGCGCTCATGATAGGCACTGTTGGGCGGGTCTGCAACGGTCGGTGGAGGCACGTCCTGCCCCCCGGCACCCCATCCTTCTGCAATGAAGCATCCAGCGCGAGATAATGATCGGCTTCCCCCGGCCCCCTTGTCTACAAATGCTAAATTTGCTGCAAATCATGTTCCTGCTCCGCAGGTTTCCGACAGTGCGCGGGCCATGTCGCAAGGGATTTGGGCACAACGGGTTAGCATGCGGCGCATCAGGCGCCAGGAACGATTCACAGCCGTGCGCGTGGACTTCTTTCGACACGGGTGTTCAGTTCCGAGGACACTGCCCCGGCTTACAACAGCTAACAGAAAGGACTCACCGCCGAGGCCGCAGAGGCGTCCGCCGTACGGCGGACGACGCAGAGAAAAGCAGACGGCCCTTCAGGGTCTTTGATGATCGGCCTTTGCGTGGTCTGCCGTTCGGCCAGCTCACGGTCCTGAGTCCGTTGCACGGCCGGTCGAAGGGCGGCCTGTGCGATTCATTCTGTTAGACGTCCTTAGCCTGTGCTGCATTGTCTCGGAACGGCCAACAAGGTGCACATCCGAGGCGCCGCCGGCGACGCAGGGGAAAGCAGACGGCCCTTCCGGGTCTTTGCTGATCGGCCTTTGCGGTGCATTTTGTTAGGCCTTCAAAGGTGCGATTCCGGGCAGGAGGACTGCAATTGATGAGCTAAACGGTAATATTTTATGTGCGCGAAATTGGATGAGTTAGGACAAATTGGGTTCGTTTCGCAAAAGTGCCTTCTCGCAACAGCCAACAGGAAAGATTCACCGCGGAGGCGTCCGCCGTACGGCGGACGACGCAGAGCAAAAGAAAGGCGCCTTGGGCTCTTTGCTGATCGGTTTCTGCGTGGTCCGCCGTTCGACCGGCTCACGGCCCTGAGTCCGTTGTAAGGCGGATCGAAGGGCGTTCTCCGGGTCGCCCGCCGTAGCCTGCTGCGCCGGTTTCCGCCTCAGGCCGACGAAGGCTGGACGGCGGGCGCCTCTGCGGTGATTCTGTTAGACGGTAAAGCGCGCACCGGTGTTTGCCGGTGCCATTATTATCTGTCCTTCCTGCCGCCCGGCCTTGTGGTCTGCGGCCTGTGAGGCGCTTCCCGGAGCATGCCCCCTACACTGCGTGCCCCCGACGTGCTCCCTCAGACGCTCAATGCAAATGGCTCGGCGGCATGGAATTTGATTGACAAGTACGGCCGAATCGCCTAAAATCGTGCAAGATTTCCAATGCGGGGCGGGCTCGGCCGGTTATCCTACCCATTCGGCTTCGACATCCTCCCCAGCACGCGTATTAGGGACGACGAAGCTGCAACTTATGCCTGAGAAGGCCCTCAAGAACGTCGGGGCGAAGTACCACCTGACCGCCGAACAAGCAGTTGCGATACTGCGACTGCTCGACCAAGGCTTCAGCATCCCCTACCTGATGCGCTACCACAAGGAGCTGTGCGCCGGCATGCCGGCGGACGGCTTCCACGAACTCGTTGAGGAACACAGGCGGCTGGAGAAACTGGAGGCGCGCCGTCGCAAGACGGTCAAGAAGCTGCAAGAGCGCGAGATCCTCACACCCGAGCTTGAAGAGAAGATGAACCGCGCCCGCGACATGCGCGAGCTCATTGACTATTACGTCCCCTTCCGGCCCCGCAAGCGTTCGCGTTCCCGCCAGGCCCTTGCGCAGGGGCTGCGGCCCCTGGCCACTCAGGTCCTCTCGCAGGAGCAGTTCATCTCCGACATGGGGGTGGCAGCAGAGCCCTATGTGTCCTCCGAGAAGGGGCTGGACAATGTGGAGGCCGTCCTCGAGGGCGTCTTCCACATCGTGAGTGACTGGGTGGCGGAGGAGAAGTCCCATCGCGACCGCCAGCGCGAGGTATTCCGGCAGGATGCAGTCCTTGTATGCCGCCAGGCGGCCCGTTCGATGCCGACGCGTCTGCTCCGGGAGTTCAAGCCGTACTTCGATTTCGGGCAGAAGGCGTCGAAGCTCCACCCGTTCCACATGCTCGGCATTCTGAGGGGCAAACGCCTGAAGTTGCTCGACTATCACCTGGAGCCGCCGCTGGACGCGATGGGGCGGGCCGCGGCTGACCTGTACCTGGCGGGCGGAGCGACGCAGCTCGAGAAGATCCAGGCGGAACTGGGCGCCGCCCTCCCGGCGGACAACGGCGCTCAACTGAAAGGCCTTAACGGCACCGAGTTCGTGGCGGCGTGCATCAGGTACAGCCTCGACAAGATCCTGGTGGATGTGACAGCGAGGGAGTTGGACAAGGATCTGTGCAAGCAGGCGGAAGAGCTTGCGCTGGAGATCATCCGGCGCAACGTCCGGTCCATGCTGATGGCGCCCCCCCTGCGCAAGCGTATGCTCGGCATACACCCCGGCTACCGGACGGGCTGCAACCTCGCCGCGCTGGACGAGAAGGGCGCGGTGGTCGAGACCACGACCGTCTATCCCCATCCGCCGCAGAACGAGATGGAGAAGGCGAAGGAGACCATCAGCCGGCTCATTGATGAGCACAAGGCCGAGGTGGTCGCCATCGGCGACTCGACCGGGGTGGAGGAGACCGAGGCTTTGATCGCGGGCCTGATCGCCGAGAGGTTTCCCGACCTGCACTACACGGTGCTCTCGGAGGTGGGCGTGGAGAGCTACGCGACAGGCCGTGCGGCCAAGAATGAACTGCCCGCGATCGGGGCCGACGAGCGGTGCGCGGTGGCGCTCTGCCGGCGCCTGCAGGATCCCCTGTCCGAACTGGTGAAGATAAACCCACACGAGCTTTGCCCGCAGCCGTACGCGGACGACGTGAACAGCGGCGCCTTGAAGAAACTGCTGGATCGGACGATTGAGGAGTGCGTCTGCGAGGTGGGCGTGGACGCTAACACCGCTCACTACAGCCTGCTGCGGTACGTGTGCGGGCTGGGTCCGGATAAGGCGCTGGCGCTGGTGGAGTACAGGGACAAAGAGGGGCCGCTGAAGAGCCGCGATGCGCTCCTGAAGGTCCCCGGCATGGACCCCGAAAGCTATGACCGCGCCGTCGGCTTCATCAAAGTGTCGAGCTCGGAGGACCCGCTCGACCTGACGCGCGTGCACCCGCGCTTTTATCCCGTCGCGCAGGAGATATGCAGCCAGCTTGGCATCCCGCTGGCCGACCTCCGCAGCGCGGAAGGGAGGCAGCAGGTGCGCGCGCGGGCATCCGAGGTGAAGCTGGCCGACTTTGAGAAGCGGTTCGGCGTCCACTACTTGCTGCTGAAGGATATTGTGACCGAACTCTCCGATCCCTGGCCCGAGCCGCGGCCCGAGGCACAGGGCCCCATCCTGCTCCAGCGTCGCCCGGTTCTGGAAGAGCTCCAGGCCGAGCGGTGGCTCACGGGCACCGTGCGCAACATTGTGGACTTCGGCGTCTTTGTTGACGTGGGCGTCGGCGAGGATGGCCTCATCCACATCAGCGAGCTGTCGGACAATTACATCCGGAGCCCCTACGACGTCGTGTGCGTGGGCGACAAGGTCCGGGTGCGGGTGGTCAAAGTGGACAGGGAGAAGCGGCGCATTGCGCTGTCCATGAGGTCCGAGAGCAGCCGCAAGGAACGCCGTGGTCACGAGGCGCACCGCCGCCGGCCGTCGGAGCCGAGCCATGCTGAGGCGCGGGCAGCCGCCGCAGAGGAGCCGGCCAAGCCACTCCCCAGCGCCGTCCGTGCGCCCAAGAGCACCGTGGGCTGGGACAGCCGCCGCGTGGAGAAGGCCCTGCTCGCCGAACGCCTCGCGAAGGCTCAGCAGGATGCGGCCAAGAAGGCCGAGCCGAAGGTCGAGCATCCGATCGTTGAGGAGAGGGCCGAGGAGAAGCCGGCCGAGAAGCTCGCGGAAACGCCTAAGCAGAAGGTGGGCGGGCTTCTCGACAAGCTTGGCTTCGCCTCTATCGAACGCCGCGGCCGGCCCAGCGAATAGCAGCCTGTCCAGCCTCCCGCTGCGCCTTTGTTTGCCCCTTGTCCAGTTGGTATAGTACGAGTGTTGTGAGCGCACAGTTGGGGTAGGCCCCGGCCACTGCACACGACGCACGGGACGCGCGATGATACGGATTCTGTGCTGGTCTGTTCTACTATTGGGTGTTCTGTCTCTCGGCTCTGCCGCCCGCGGCGCAGAGGCCGTCGGCACCGCCGGCGCTGCACCCTCCCCCGCAGCGGCGGCCCTCAGTTCATTGAGCGCTGACGGGCGCACATATGTCGTCATCGGCGAGTGCCGGGAGCCCTGGTACAGCATCAGGCTCCCGCTGACGCCCCCGCCCGGCCAGGCCCAGTTGCAGGGCGTGTCTGTGGTGTTCGGCGCCGCTCCCCAGGGCCGCACCGGCATCCAGGGCTACCGCTTGGACGCCGACGCCAAGGGCTGGGAGTTGCTCAGCATCCGCGGCGCCGGCAGGCGCACGGTGGCCCGCGGGCGCGCATCGGCATTTCCTTCCGCCGCTCCGGTCACATTGCTTATCAAGAGACGTGATCTGCTCCTGACGGTCGCCCTGGATGGCAGGATGTTGGCCGAGGTCGCGGACGCCGAGCACTTCGCAGGGCTGGTTGCAGTGGACCCGGTCAAGAGCGCCCCTGGCGGCGAGCCGGCCATCCAGACGATCTCGCGGCTGTATTTTGAGGACAGCTTCATGCGTCCTCAGGACGACTTGACCCTGGCGCCGTGGGCTGTGGAAGGCGGCCAGTGGCGCCTGCATTCGGTGCGCGAGGACGTGGAGGATATGGACCTGCGCACTGCGCCCGAACCCAAGCAGCCGCAGAGCGAGCGCAGCGTCAACCCGTTTTGCGTCAGCGCGTATGCCGAGAAATCAGGGCTGCTGACGACGGGGTACTGGTTCTGGGATGATGTGCAGGCCAGCATCTCTCTGAGAGACCCGGGGACCAGGGCCGCGGGCTTGGCCTTCAACGTCCGCTCACCCGACGACTTCTTCCTGCTGCGCTGGGAGAATGGGGCTGAGACGGTCAAGCCGACGTGCGTACAGCTCCTGCGCATCAGGGCGGGCAAGACGGAGGAGCTCGCGGCCGCGTGGGTCAACGGCCAGCGCGACCAATGGTACACCCTCGGAGTACGCACGTGCGGACGCCGCATCCAAGCCCTGCTCGACCAGGCCGTCATCATGGACGTCCGCAGCAAGGAGTCGTTAGGCGGCAAGATCGGCCTCTACGTGGAGGGCGGCGATGCTGCGCACGAGGCGTTCTTCGACGACGTGGTCGTGCGGAGCATCAGCGGGTACGACTATGACGACGAGGCGTGGTTGAAAAACCACGTGGCATCGCGGGACGGAGACTGGGAATCTCAACGCGTGGAGCGGCCCGCTGCGCCTGCGAACTTTGCGGCGGTGCTCCGGAGCCGCGCCGGCCGGATGGTGGTCGGGCATGACGGCTGGCCCGCGCCCCTGCTGAGCGCGCGGGTTTCCGCGCCCGGCGTCGGACAGCGGATTGGATTCGAAGCGGGGCTCGGAGGGTCCCGCGGCGAGCCGTACCGCGTGACGCTCGCCCAGGAAAAGGATGGCCCACGGCTCGCGGTGAGCCGCATCGCCTCTGCCGGCGAGCAGGAGCTCGCCTCTTGCCGTGATTTCGCGCTGCCGAAAGGCGGCACTATCGAGCTTAAGGCCGACCTGACGCACCCGGGTGAGATGAACGTCTACCTGGACGGTCAACTGCGGCTGCACGTTGTGCGCGGTGAGGCGGGGGCGGGCGGGGTCGCTCTGTTTGCGCAGCAGTTCTCGGGCGCCGAGTTCCGCGACCTGCGCGTGGCATTCGAGCGCGATGAGGATCTGGAGAGGCCCCCGGCTAAGGAAATATTCCGCGACGATCCGTTCATGAAGCATTGGTCGAGCCCTCAGGGCGCCTGGTGGCCCGTCGAGGGGCGCGCAGACGCCTGGTGGCACGTGGGCGACTTCTACGGCCGGTCGGAAGTAGAAATCCCTCTCGATCCTCGCGTTCTATTCGTCCATGCGGCTACGGACGTCGGGCCCAACGGCGGGTATGCGCTCGTGCAGGAGAAGGCGCGCATCAGCGAACAAGACGGCTTCAAGCTGCGCCTGCTGCGGCAGGGCCAGGAAGTCGCCTCGGCGCTCGTCGTTCCATCGGCCTCGGAGCCGTCTAAGCTCGTGCCGGTCAAGGAGACCCTGGTCAGCGGCACGCGGGCAGTTGTGCTAACGAACTCGGGGTCGCCCAAGCTCGTGCTGGTCCGGGAAACGCCGTACATCTGGGTGACCGTGAATGGCCAGGAGGTGCTGGCCTTCCGCGACCCCGCGCCGCTCACCGGCACGAAGGTGTCCCTGAGCGGGATGACCGCGGATGAGCTCGGGAAACTGCAACTGCGCCGTTACCATGTCAGGGACTACTATTTCGAGGAGGCGCCCGCCGACTGGTATCAGGTTGGCAAGTGGAAGGTCACCACGCGGTTCAGTTGCGACCCGCGCTGGTCGTTCATGACCGCCCTCGCCACGCAGAATGCCGCGCTGTTCAACAAGTTCCGCTACGCCGGCGACGTGACGCTCGAGGCGTACATGGGCACCCGGATGGGGACCCAGGCCCAGGCCGGCAGGTACCCTCGCATCGGCGACTTCAACTTGGCTCTCTGCCGCGAAATGCTCGACCTGAACGGCGGCTACAATTTCATTGTTTGCGGCTGGGACCCGTTCTGGAGCGACCGGGACACTTACCTGCTGAAAGCCGGCAAGGAGGTCGCCCAGACAACCGAGCGCCTTCTCCCAAACGCGCGCCGTGAGAACACGCAAGACCGCGTCATCCCGGTGCCGTGGATCAGCGGGGGGCGGGACGTGCACGGGGCCTGGTATTACATCAAAGCGCGCAAATGCGGCGGCGAGCTTTCCTCCTACGTGGACAACCATCTGGCCTATAGCTACAACGATCCCGATCCGCTCCAGCAGTTCGACCCGGCGATCTGGACCTATGGCACTCAGATCGTTGTGGCGCGCGTCAAGATCTCATACCAGAAGAAGGTCATCCCCGGGCGCCTTGTGGCGCCGCCGGCGCCAGAAGACACTCCGAGTCAGCCTGAGGTCCCCGCGCCCCTCATAACGTCGGAGACGCACCCAGGCTTCTTTGACGATTTCGAGGGCGGGCAAAGGGGCTGGCACACCTACGCAGGCCAGCAGGGCGCCGCCCTTCGCATTGCGCGCGCCGCTCCTGCGTCGAGGGGCCAGTGCCTGCAAGTGACCAACCCGGGAACCGGCGGGCTCATGGAGGCCATCGCTCCGCTTGCCGATGCTCGCATCCGGCCGGCGGACGCGCGGCTCGTGGCCTTCGATTACAGGGTGCCTTCCGACGTGAAGGTGAACCTCTTCTTCAAGGTCGCCGGCCAGTACTACTACGTCCACATGACCGGCCCCGACGAAGCCGATGCCTTCTTCCGGCGCCTGGGCGAACTGCCGGTGCAGGCCGACGGCAAATGGCACCGCGCCGAGTTCCCGCTCGCCGCATCCTACCGCAGGGCGGGCGGCGACCTGAAGGCGCTCGTGGAAAGCGCCGTATTCGGCAACCTCCATCGCGGCTTGCTTCAGGCCGGCATCGGCGGCAACGGCCCCGGCGCTACGTACTACATTGACAACTTCGAAGTCGTCTCGGCAGGCTCAGCGGATTTCCGTGCTGCTTGCCGCGAGGCGGATGTAGGCAAGAACGGCAAGGTGGCGAGCGCTGTGGACGAGCAGCGGGCGACCGTCCCCAGCCAGCAGAGGCCGCTCGAACGGCAGTCGTTGGCCTCCGGCGAATGGTTCTGCCACGCGCGCGTCACGAGGGAAGACGGCAAGGTGAGCGCGGTTGCCCATCTGCCTTTCCTTGTCGCCGTCGAGCCGCTGCAGGTCGTGGCCGCCGCGCCCAGCCCGGGCTCGGACTGGGGCTACGGGCCGGTGGAACTGCAGTTCAGCGGGCCAAATGCTCCCTTCCTCGACGTGGGTTCCCTGAAGCTTACGGTGAACCGCCGCGCTGTGGCGGCGGCGCCGGGATTGTTCGAAATGGACTGGCTCAACAACCGCCTGCGCATCAACCTCCAGGCGGCCGACGTCACGGTCCCGCCCGGCGAGCAATGTCGCATGGAATTGGCCTACGCCGACCAGTTGGGCCGGCCTGACTCTTTCCGCGCGGACTATGTGGCGTCACTGGCCGAGAACCGAACGGGACCGAGCGGAGTGACCCTCGAGGGCTACGTGCCGCCTGAGGACTTCGAGAGCGGCCTGGGCTCGTGGGAGGGCAGCCGCGACACAGCTCTGATGCGCGACGACAGCACCGCTGCCTCGGGGAAATGGAGCCTGAAGGTCGAAAACCTGCGCTGGGACAGCCCCTTCATGGCCTCCGCCCTCAAGTCCCCCTTCAGCGCCGGGCTTTACCCCATCGTTGAGTTCGACTACAAGGTCCACGACGGCGTTCAGTTCGACATGGTTGCCAACAACGTGCGGGGCTACGCTACCGTCGGGCTGACCGATCGCAGCCATTACGGCTCGTACATCAATGAGTTGCCCGACTTCCGCGCAGACGACGCCTGGCACCATGCGGAGGTCAACCTCCTGGCCGGCCTCAAGAAAGTCCCTTATGTGAAGGATGTCTACCGCCAGCAGTGGCTGGCCTTCGGCGACTTCGGATACCGCGGGAACTCCATCGGCACCTACTACCATTTGGACAACTTCCGCCTGGTGCCTCTCGCCAGCGGCCTGAAGGAACTCTCGCTGCGCTGGAAGGCCCGCGATGCAGCCGGGATCAAAGGCTACAGCTACCTGTGGTCCGCCAGGCCCGACGACAATCCCGACGATACGATTCAAAGCACCGAGGAAGGCGGTAGCTTCCGCGATTTGCCGGCGCCCGACGCGTATTTCCACATCAAAGCCTGCAACGCGGCCGACGGGTGGGGCCCGATCAGCCACTTCCGTTTCCGCGTGGACGCCTCGACGCCTCGGGTCGTGGTGAGCCCGGCCGATGGCGCAAGGTCCGCCTCGTCGCAGGTTTCCGTCGCGGTCCAGGACGCGGATTCCGGCGTTGACCCTGGTTCACTGACACTGACCATAGGCGGCCGCACCTACCAGCCGTCCAGCCGGGGTGTCGCGTATGAGTCGGAGGCGGGCAAGCTTGTCTGGAACTGGGTCCGCTGCCGGCCCATGGAACAGCGCAGCATTCCGAACGGCGCTGTCGTGGAGATGACCGTGTCCGCGCGCGACTTCGCGGGCAACCCCGCGCCCGACTTCCAGTCGAAATGGGTGATGGATTACTCGCTGGATAAGGAGCCGCCCACCGCGCCCGTCCTTGCTTCGACCACGATGGCCGTCAAAGCCCGGGAGGACTTTGAGGACGGCACCGGGCAGTGGCGCAATGCGCGCGGAAACGAGATGAGTGCTCAGGTCCGCCAAGTCTGGCGCGACGAATCAAACGGCGACCACTGCCTTGAGATCTTTGCAGTCCAAGAGAACTCCTTCTTCGATACCGTCGCCACCGAGGAAGACTACGACCTTGCCACTTACCCGGTCCTGTCCTTCGACTACCGCATGCCGGAGTCCCTCAAAGTCAACATGCAGGTGCGCGTCAACGGGCAGTGGTATGAAGTGAAAATGACGGCGCCAAGGACGGCCTACACCGTCCTCGGCGAGGTGCCGGGGATAGTCGCCGACAACGCATGGCATCACGTCTCGGTGGACCTGTACGAGCTGGCGAAGAAAGCGCTGCCTGACGCTCGCGCCTTCACCGTGAACTCCATTGTCCTGGGGGACCCCGCCCGCAACGGGAATCGCCGGAACGCGAGATGGTTCGTGGATAGCTTCATGATCGGCGGCTATGGGAAGCCAGACGCGGAGTGCCAGTGGCGCGCGGAGGACATTACCGGCGTGCCCGGCTACTCGGTGGTATTTGACCGGCAGATGGGCACGGTCCCACCGCGCCAGATCAACGCTCAGGCCGAGTCCGGCCGCTTTGCCGCCGCCCAGGCCGGCATTTATTGGTTCCATGTGGCGGCTTGCGACAGCAACGGCAACTGGAGCAAATCCCGCCACCTCGCATACACCGTTGCTCCCAAGGCGCCTGCTCAACCGGCGGCCACGGCGCCAGCTCTTTCGCAGCCGGCAGCGGCGGCCCCGGCCCCGCAGGCGCTGGCCCCGGCTGCGCCGGCTCCGGCGGCACCGGCTCCGGCACCCGCTAAGTGACGGACTCGTTGCCGTTCTGAGGCCCCGGTCCCGGGGCGCCGCGGCGGATGTCCTCGATGCGTTCCGTTGCCGTGCAGCCGACATACCCAACGAACATTGGGTGGGCATCGCGACGGCTATCGGCCGCTGCATCGGGCGGACACGGGTGGGTTGATGCTCGATGCGGTTTAGCGCGGTCCTAATCAAGCGCCGGCACACGCCGAGTTTTCAGGCACAGGAGGTCAGCCATGTATCGAGTCGGACAGGAGGAAGTGGATGCGATCGCGAAAGTGCTGCTCAGCGGCAAGCTTTTCCGTTACCACGCAGGCGGGGAGTGCACGCGCTTCGAGCAGCGCTATGCCAAATTCCTCGGCGTCAAGCACGTTTTCATGACTTCCAGCGGGACGACGGCGCTGACGGCGGCGCTGGCGGGCCTGGGGATCGGCCCCGGCGATGAAGTGCTTGTGCCGGCCTGCACTTACATGGCCACGCCCGTATCGGTCCTGGCGGCGGGCGCAATACCCGTTGTTGTGGACATTGATGAGACGATCGCCATAGGCCCCGAAGCTGTCGAGGACGCCATCGGCCCCCGGACGAAGGCCGTCATCCCCGTTCACATGTGGGGGCTGGTGTGCAACATGGATGCCCTGATGCGCATCGCCAGAAAGCGCAAGCTCCTGGTCATCGAGGACGCCTGCCAAGCCGTCGGAGGCGGCTACGAGGGGCGCATGGCCGGCTCAATAGGCCATGCCGGCGCCTTCAGTTTTAATTATTACAAGAACATGACGTGCGGTGAGGGCGGCGCCGTCGTCACCAACGACGACCGGGTGGCCCAGCGGGCCCAGTGCATGATAGACTGCTGCAGTTTCTACTGGAAGGGCCGCAAAGAAGACGTCGTGCCTTTCATCAGCAACGGCGCCCGGGCCTCTGAGATTGAGGGCGCCATGCTCAACGTGCAGCTCGACCGCATCGGGGGCATGATCCGGGCCATGAGGCAACAGAAGAAGCGGATCCTTCGTGAGACGGCGGGCACAGGGCTGGTCCAGGTTGCCTCGAACAGCCTCGACTACGAGTGCGGCTCGCATGTCATGTACAGGCTGCCAACCGAGGCCCAGGCCGACCAGTTCGCCGCCCTGGCCGGCGGCACCGTCACGGGCAAGACGGGCCGGCACGTTTACACGGAATGGGACCCCATTTTTGCCCACGAAGGCGCCCACCACCCGGCGCTGAACCCTTTCAAGCTGCCCCAGAACAGGCCATGCCGCAGGACCTACACGAAGCGCATGTGCACCAAGTCCCTGGACATCCTGAATCGCACCGTGATGATCGGAAACCGCCCCGGCCGAACGCGCGACCAGGTGACAGCCCTCATCGGGAAGATCAAGTCCGCCGCCGTGCAGGTGATTGGGGGGACGGGGCTGAGCCCGGCATGAGTGGCTGCTCTGCAGACCGGGAGCTCGCCCTCAATGGATGCCCTTGGCCGTCTCGACAGGCTCGGCAACGAGTGCCGCGTACTGTGCTTTCACTGCCACTTGCTGAGACTCACCGGCTCACCGTGGGCTCGCCCCAGGCGCAGGAACCGTAGAGCCATGTGGCGCCGCTCGTCGGCCGGGCCTTCAGGGTCAGAGTCCCTACCCCATGCACGTCGGCCGATATTTGGCTCCAGTTCTGGGTGCCCTCCTGCCAGCCCAAGGTCGGGCTGTCGCGCAATAGCAGACCGTCCCCCCATACCTCGAATACGACCCCTTCGGCAGCCTTGCGAGCGGCGGAGATCTCCTCCTTGGCGCCGCGTGTGAGGCCGACGGTGGCCGTGAACCGCCCGAACCGGCCCTCCAAGGCGAAGGAGATTGAGGAGGGCGGCCTGATGCCAAGAGCCTTGGCGAACGTCTGGTCGCCAAGGCGCACGGCCTCGCCGGTGTAGCTTCGGTCGAAGCCCACGGCGCCGCGGTACTGGTCTATGACGGTCGGCCGCACCTCGGACAGGCTGACCTGGAGGTCCTTGGAATCCGCGGCAGAGGTCAGCATCGGGAATGCCTGCGGGATCACTGCAGCAATGGCTTCAGGATCGCCTTTCCACGTTGCGCCGCCCCCGGCCGGAGCGGCGCCGTCTGTCGGAAGCTGCCACTGGTTGTCAAAAAAGCCCGCCGCCAGGAATGTGTCCGGCCCCGCAGTCCGGTTGTCGAAGACCGCGTAGTCGAACCACTTGTACTCGTCGTAGACGCCCCAGTTGAACCAGAGGCCCGTTCGAGAGTAAGCCTGGTAGAGAGCCGCAGGCGTTGTACCCGCCACGAGGGCCACCATGCGTTCGGGGTTCAGGGGGTTCGGGCAGCAGACCATCACGCCGGCGCCATGTCCCTTGTAGACGCGCGTGCCGATGCTTACGCCATCGCTCACAGCGACGGGCACGGCCATTCCGGGCATCATCTTCGCCGCCACGCTGTTGACATCGGCGCCGCCGAAGATCAGCAGGTTGAACTTCGCGATGTCGTCATCGGTGACCTCCGAGTCTGCCTTGACGCGCGGGCCTTCCCCGTAGCGCAACTGCCAGTCCGCGGCAAACCGCGCGGCTTCCCCGCGGCTTATGTTCTTGTGCAGCTCGGAGTCACCGCTCGTGCCATAAATAACAATGAAGGGGTCAAGAAAGACGTCCGAAAACGGTCCGCTCAGCGCCTTTCGCTTCAGAATCCCCGTGGCGCTGGCTGCGCGCCAGGCACCGGCCCATTTCTCCAGGCGATAGCCTGGCACCGCCGGCTTTGCTGCGACAGGGAATTCGGCGCCGTCCACCCGGACAAGGTCCACCCGGCCGGGCACCTGATCCAGCAGAACTGTAAGGGCAGTCACGTTGTCGGTCGTGATCTCGGCCAGCCCGTCTTTGGCCTCTGCGCGCACCATCGAGAAGCGCACTGGGTCGCCCAGCCGGTCCAGGCGCAGCCACCATGCGCCGTCATGGCGCAGGTCCGCCGTCTTATAGACAAACCGGGCGGGCGTTTCCCGTGGCGGCTGGCCCATTACCTTGGCCATTGCGTACTCTTGCGTCCACGCCGGCATGCCGCCGTGCGCCGCCTGGGGAAACTCGAGGTACTCGAGAGCATAGCCGAGCTCGCGCAGCCGTTCTACCATGCCGCGGGCGTGTTCCACCGGAACCACGTTGTCTCCCGTCCCGTGCAGGGCCACGATGTGGCAGTATTGCAGGTTCTCTGCATACGAGGCCGGCGAGAAGGACGAGAGCAGGAACGTGCGCAGGCCCTGATGTGCGGCAGAGGCTTGCGGGTTCCAGCCCCAGCGCTGCTCCCACGCATGGTGGTCGGCATTGCCGCTGATCGGAACGATGCCCGTGAACAGGTGGGGGTTGCGCGCGGCGAGGTTCCAGCAGCCCGTGGCCCCCATCGAGTGCCCCACGATGTAAACCCGGTCCCTGTCCACGCTGTAAAGGTCGCAGACTTCCTTCACCACGGCAAGCACGTCGTCCTCGCCCGTGTACATGTAGTCCGTGGCCCCGCGGCCCTCAGGCGCAACGGAAATAGCGCCCTGGTAGTACGGGGCGCTGAGGCATTGGAAGGGCGTGAAGCCCGCGAGGCCGTGCAGAGTGAGGATGAGCGGCAGAGGGCGGTCCCCCGTGTAGCCTTTCGGAACGCATATGGTGTACGGCTGGAAAGTGCCGTCTATCCCTGAGTAGTAGGCCCGCAGGAAGGGCACGCCCTGGGGAAAAACTGCGGGCTCGCCGGCGCGCAGCCTGTCGAAATTGGTCCTTATGGCGGCGAGGGCCTGTGCGACGCTTCCAGCCGTCGCCGCCGCGCCTTTCGCGGTGCTCTGGTCGGTCTGATATCGGGCCTGCATGAGAAGCGCCGCCGCATCCCGGCCGATCCTGCCAGGCTCGACCATCGCCAGGCTCTCAAGTTGCTTATGCTCGGCCTGGATCAGGTCGGTGGCGTACTTCCTCAACTCGACCTCTGTCCGCGCATACTGGGTGCGCACTTGCTGGCGGTGATAAGAACGGAAAAACCGGGTCACGCCCAAGGCCAGAATGGCAAGGGTCAGGGCCACCAGGAAATGCACGCGAATCTTCTGCTGTCGAGCCGCCACGGCCTCTTGCTTGCTCCTTCTGGCAGACCTCGTACGTTGGAAGGCCACATCTTCCATGCCGGCGGAGTCAGTATATCAAAAGGGCTCGCACTGCGAAAGCAGAGCAGCAGAGGTGTATGCTGCACGGTGAGGGCTTGCCGCGGCACTGCTTGACAGTGACGCCAGGGCTAAGTACCATCGCCGCGCCACCCTGAGGGGCGGGTGCCGCGGCCGATTCGGTCCGGTTCCCAGACCTCCCGAATTGACCGTGTTGAGGGCCGGAAATCGGTGTCAAGAACGAACAGGAGAGCCGGGCTATGAAACGCTACATATGGGTCATCACGGTCGGTGCTATACTCCTCGCTTCCTCAACTCTCATGTACCTGCTCGACTACGTGACGTTCCACAAAGCCCGCGACATGGCCTTCTACCTTGTCGGGGATATCGCCTTCCTGCCTATTGAGGTCTTCCTGGTGGTGATCGTGATCGAGGGCCTGCTGACCTCGCGCGAAAAGCGCGTCATGCTGAGAAAGATGAACATGCCCATCGGCCTTTTCTTCAGCGAGTTGGGCGTGAACCTGCTGGGCAAGATGACCCGCTGCATCAGTAACCAGGAGGGGCTCAGGCCCTACCTGGCGATCAACAGCACGTGGTCCGCGCGCGATTACGCGCGCGCGCATGCCTTTGTCAGCGCCTTCGAGTGCCGGGTGGACCCGAGGCGTCTGGACCTGCCGGGCTTGCGTGACGCACTTGTCGGGCGGCGGAACCTGCTCCTCATGCTGCTCGCGAATCCCAACCTGCTCGAATACGAGGAGTTCACGGACCTTCTCTGGGCGATCTTCCACTTAATGGAAGAGCTGTCCGCGAGGAAGTCCTTCGACAACCTGCCCCAGACTGACCTGGAGCACCTGGCGGGAGACGCCCTGCGCGTCTACTCCCAACTGACGAACGCGTGGCTGCACTACTGCCGGCACCTGCAAACGGCGTATCCCTACATGTTCTCCATACTCGCCCGCACGCACCCGCTGCAAGACCACCCGGACGCGACGGTGCGGTAATGGCTGAGAAGGGCCCGTTTTGCTGCCGCCGGCAGGATCCCTGCAGTCGGGCTCACGCCCACTGCCACGGACGGGGGACCTCGCAGAACGTTACCTGGAGGTCCGAGAAGCGGCCGCGAAGCAATTCGCAGAAACGGCGCAGGCCGGGATTTTCGCTGTCCTCATGGCTCGTCTCGATCATGGGCACGCCGCACTCGGCCGAGAACCGGAAGCCGTAACTATCCGACTCGCCCGCAATCAGCACGTCGCAACCCATTTCGAGGAGCTTCTGCTGGTAGCCGACGTTCACGAAGAGCCCGAGCCCACCCCACGGCAAGCCGACGCGCGAAACCTGCTGCTCAAGGCCTCTTGGCGCCGAGACCCGGAGCGGCCTCATGCCAATCCGGTCCTTGACGCGCTCGATCAGTGCCCTCAGTGTGCAGGGCGCGATCCTGTAGACCTTGGCCAGGCGCTCGGCGGCTTCCGGCTCGCCCAAGCCGAGCTTCTCGGCGAAGACGTCGAAGATGCACAAATCGTCCAGCGACCCGTGGAGCCGCGCGAAGGTGATGCCGTGCTCGTCCAACAGCATGCGGCGGGCCCGGTTCACCGGCCAGTCCTGCCAGCCTTCCGGCAGGTCTGTCCGATTGACCGCGTTGTAGGGGTAGTAGAGGCTCTCGTGGCCGATGACGAGGTCGGCGCCCGCCTTCGCGGCCTCGGACAGGGCCTCCTTTGTGGCCATCCAGGTGACGAGTGCGTGACGCACCGGGCTTTCGGCAGACCCGTGCTGGACCCCTTCGTCGCTGTGCAGCGGATGCTTTATCGCTTCTGTAACAAACTCTATTATGTCGGCCGCCCTCATGATCCCGCCTCCGCAAAATGGCCTATTTCAACTCCGAAATGCGCACCTCCGCATCGCGCAGCCAGGCGTGGCTCACTTCGATGCCCCAGCCCGGGCCCTCCGGCACCTTAACGGCGCCGTCTGCGATCTCGAGCGGGCGCTCAAGCAGGCCGTCCGACCAATCCGTGCGCTCGATCGTCCACTCCTGCTCGTAGAGGCAGTTGGGCATGGCGGCGGCGAAATGCAACGTGAAGAGCTGGATCATCGCCCGATTGGCCGCGTGCGGCGTGCAGGCGAGGCCGAACTCGTGCGCCATCATGGCCGCGCGCCTGGCGCGCGCGATGCCGCCGATGTAAAGGATGTCCGGCTGGACGATGTCCACCGCGCGCATGGCGACCATGCGGCGGAACTGCGCGATGCTGTTGTCCTGCTCGCCCCCGGCCACGTAAAGGTCGAGGGCGTCGGCCACCTCTTTCGTGGATTCAACGTCAGGATAGGGGCAGGGCTCTTCGAAGTGGAAGACGCCGAACCGCTCAAGCACGCGGCCCACGCGGATGGCTATGTGTGCCGTGTAGCTGCTGTTGGCGTCCGCGTTGATCCGGACACCGTCGCCGAGCACCTTGCGGACCGTCTCCACCAGGGCCTCGGTGCGCCCGGGGTACATGTCCTGGTCGGCGCCCATCATGGCGTGGGGGCCGGCGCCAATCCTTATCTTGACGGCCTTGAACCCCTCCTGCCGCACGAGCCGGGAGAGCCGCTCCGCCTCGTCCTCGGGGCTGATGTCCCTTCGCATGCTGGAAGCGTACATTGGGACGCTGTCCCGCAAAGGGCCGCCGAGGAGTTGGGAGACC
>Ga0315289_10001467_pt1 | contig 36779 bp, 27 predicted proteins | sample YL17G11_40_MG_FD_203452 | JGI IMG/M metagenome (GOLD analysis project Ga0315289, IMG submission 203452) | Sediment microbial communities from Yellowstone Lake, YNP, Wyoming, USA - YL17G11_40 | ecosystem: Environmental > Aquatic > Freshwater > Lake > Sediment | place: USA: Wyoming | collected...
AGTTCGAGAACAAGGCTGGCATGCAGGCCGACCGGAACGCTGACATCTACTTTGACAACGTGCGCGTCCCCCGCGGCTACCGCGCCTCCGGCCCCGGTATCGACGCCCGACTCATGAAACGGAACCTGACTGGCGGTCGCGTCGCCAGCGCCGCCATGGCCGTGGGCAATGCCCAGGCCGCCTTCGAGTGCGTCCTCGACTACACCGGCTCCCGCATCGTGCAGGGGCGTCCCATCCGCCACCACTCAATGTGCACGGGCATGCTGGCGGACATGGCTATTGGGATTGACACGGCGCGCGCGTACTACTTGCAGACCGCCTACATGCTGGACCGCCCTGAGGTCTACGGCGAGCCCGACTCCGACGCCATGCTTTCCAGGGCCAGCCTGGCCAAGGTCTATGCCTGCGACATGGCCATCATGGTCACCAACAAGGCCATGGAGCTCATGGGCTCATATGGATACATGCGCGAGTTCGACGTCGAGAAGTACTGGCGAGACTGCAAGGAGATCCAGTTGTGGCTGGGTGGCGCCCAGCTCGCCCGCCTCGACGTGGCCCGCGGCTACTACGAGCTCTAGCCGCTCTCGCGGTTCCTGTCAGCCATCTCGTTGCGGCTGCGGGAAGGGGATGTGCTCGGCGAAGGCCTCCTAGAAGTCCCCGCGCAGAATGAGGTCAACGTGCTTCATGCTGCGTGCCAGTCGTCGTGCCTGCTTCAGGCGGTCAGGGTGCGTCAGCGCCAGCCTTGCCCTCAGGCCAGCGAGCAGGCCTGTCACCGCAAACCACGCCAGCCGCAGTGACGGCTCACCTGGCCCGCCGCCTGGCCGGCATCGACCGAGGCTAACAGGGAGTACGCTACTCCTCCACGCGGCGGTTGTACTCCTGGAGCTCTTTGGTGGCGCGGTCAGCGGCATCGTTCAGGGCGTCTATGGGGTCCTTGCCGCCCACCACCATCTCCTCTATGGCCTCCGCGATTATGTCCGAGACCTTGGAGAAAGGCCCCATGCGCGGCCCCAGCCTGGCCGGGCTCGAAGGCACCCCCAGGAAGGAGTCCACCGCCACTTGGTACTCGGGATGCTCTTCCAGGACCTGCCGCGCTGCCGGCAGGTCGTAGGAGGAGAGGCGCGCGGGCAGGTTGCCGGTGCCGGCGAAGAGCTCCGCCTGCTGCTCCGGCTCCGCCAGCCAGCGCGCCACCTGCCAGGCCGCCCGCTGCTCAGCCTCCGGACGCTTGTTCATGATCCAGAGCGAGCGGCTGCCGACGCCCGGCTGGTTGGAATCGCCGGGCAGGCCCGGGAAAGGCCCTACCCCCAGCTCCACGCCCTCCACGCCGGCCTCCAGCACATCGAGGACGGAGCGCAGGGCCGAGGAGGCGCTGAGGGTCATGGCGGCCCGCCCCGAGGCCACAGCCATCAGGGCGTCGGCGCCGGAGAGGTTGCGGCCGACGTTGTAGGCCCAACCCTTGTCGATCATCTCATCCCACCAGCGGAAGAGGGCCTGGCCCGTGGGGCCGTTGAAGACGGCCTCCGTGGCGCGACCATCGCGGCCGTTGCTGTTGTTCAGGTGGAGGTCGCCGTGCCCGGCCAGGGTCACCTCCAGCCACCAGGGACTTATGTCAAGAGCCAGACCGCTGCGCACCACGTTGCCGGAGCCGTCCACCTTGAGGAGCTTCTCCGAGTACGCCCGCACGTCATCCAGCGTCAGGGGCGGCTTCTCCGGGTCCAGGCCTACTTCGCGGAAGGCGACCTTGTTGTAGAAGAGCATGGGCACGGAGACGGCCAAAGGCATGGCGTAGAGCTTGCCGTCCACCGTGTAGTACTGGACGAGCTTCTCGTCGAAGTCCGACAGGTCGTACCCCTCGGCGTCGATGAAGTCCTGGACCGGCGTAGCGCCGCCGCTGTCCACCACGACCTGGACGTTTGCCTCGACCAGCTCGACCAGGGCCGGCACGTCACCCGAGGGCATGGAGTTCAGCAGCTTGAGGATGAGGTCGTGGACGTTGCCCTGGAAGAGGAGCCTGACCTTTACCTGGTCCTGAGAGGCGTTGAAGCGGTCAATGAGGCGTTTGAGGGTGGTCTCGTTGCTCGCGGGCTCCGAGTGCCAGAAGTCGATGGTGACGGGGCCCGCCGCCGCGGTCGGCCCGCCCTCATCTCCCACCCCTCGTCCATCCCCATCTCCACCCTCGCCGCCGCAGGCACTCAGCGCCACGGCGAGAACGACGATACCCAGCAATCTCCACAGCCTGCTCATCGCTGCCCCTCCAGGGAAAGACGGCCCGCGGCCGGCCAGCACGTGCTATACCGGCCCGATTGTAGCACTAGCCCGCCGGGAGATAGAGGGACAAAGGGCAATGTTGGAGAAGAAATAAGAGGCGAACCTCAGGCCGCTCGCGCCTGCCTCTCCGCCTCCAGCATCTCGATGAAGGCTTCCGCGAGGCGGGGGTCGAACCGCTTGCCAGCGCCTGCCCTCACCTCGGCGACGATCTCGTCCTGAGAGAGGGCCTTGCGGTACGGGCGGTCCAGACACATGGCAGAGTAAGCATCAGCGAGGGCCATGATGCGTCCAAGCAAGGGGATCTCATCGCCCTGAAGACCCCTCGGGTAGCCGCTCCCGTCGTAGCTCTCGTGGTGGCAGCCCACAGCCTGCAACACATCCTCCAGAAACGGCGTCTCCCGGATGAGCATCTCCCCCACCAGCGGGTGACGCTTCATGAGGTCATACTCCTCCGTCGTCAGGCTACCCGGCTTCTTGAGGATGTCGTCGGGGACGATGAGCTTGCCGACGTCGTGCAGGGCACCAGCGATGCGGAGGGCCCGCGTCGCCTCCTCGGAAAGCCCAACCCTCTGGGACAGCTTGGCAGCATACTCGGCCACCAGGTCGCTGTGAGTCTTTGTGTAGCGGTCGCGGTAGTGGATGGCCTGAACGAGGCTGTCCAGGGCCCCAAAGGCGCTATCGAAGCCCCCTGCACCCGCAGCCACGACGCGCGGGGCCTTGCGCTCGGCGCCACCCAGCCGTCTGGCCTCATACATGGCGGCGTCAGCCAGGGCCAGCAGGTGATCCTTGGAGTCAGTGTCCTCGGGGAAGGACACCACGCCCAGGGACAGGCTGATGGGCACCCGGTTGCCGGCGCTGGCCTCAAACTCGATCTCGCCGACAGCGGCCGCCAGCCAATCGGCGAAGGCGATGGCTGCCGTTTTGTCGGCACGAGGGAGGATGACCAGGAACTCGTCGCCGCCGTAACGCCCGGGTATCCCGGAGTCCTCGCTCACCTGCCGGAGGACACCCGCCACCAGCTTCAGCACCTCGTCCCCGAGGGGGTGCCCGTATGTGTCGTTGAACCGCTTGAAGCCATCGATGTCCATCATGACTACTGACAAGGCATGCCTGGACTCGACGCTGAGTTCAACTTCCCTGCTGAGCGCATCGAGAAGCGAGCGGTGGTTGGCAAGCCCGGTCAGGGCATCCGTCTTCGCGAGCATGTCCAGCTCTTCGTTGGCGGCCACAAGAGCAGCAGTGCGCTCCTGGACCCGCACTTCAAGTTCGTCCCGCGCCTTCCGGAGCGCCTTCTCCGCCCGCTGACGCGCGGTGACCATCTCGTTGAAGTCCCGAGCCAGGGAAGCCACTTCCGTTGGGCCGGACACCTCGGCCGTTGCCCCCAAGTCCCCCAAAGTGATGGCCCTGGCGGTCGCCTGGAGCGAAGCGAGAGGGCGCACCACGGACAGGCTGAGCGCCACCAGTGCCGCAACGCCTGCCAGGAGGGCGAAGACGCTGAACACGATCAGCCACGCGAGCGCGGATTCTGCCGTGCGGTCCGCGGCCGCCCGCTCGGCGGCCAGCTTTGCCTGCTGTTCCCCGGCCACCTGCTCCAGCTCGGCGACCAGCTCGTCGGCCTTGGGCCACTGCTGTAGCTGGTAGCCCTCCGCCATTCGCGCAATGTCGGCACTGTCGGCGGCAAGGAGATAGTCAATGAATGCGTTCACTCCTTGATCCAGCTCAACGCCATTCTTAAGGAACGCGTTCAGCCTGGTCAGTCCGTCCGTATCGCCCAAGGCAGCCAGCCCGGCCAGCGCGTCATTCACATTGTTGTCTCCCCGCACCTTGGCCTGGCGGTACTGCTCGATAAAAGGAGCCCGGTCCTCTGCGAATACCGCGACGGCCATGAAAGTGGCGCCGAGGAAGTATTCAGCACGGGCGTCGTTCAGGGCGGCAACCACGGCGGATCTCTGCTCCAGTGAGCGACGGACGTTGCGGTCGTTCTGGGCACGCCAGAGCGCCAGCGCTGTCACACTAGTAAGGAGCAGCACCAAGACTGCGCTAGCTAAAAGGGCTCTCCCCCGCGCTGATCTCAAACCGGCCATTGCACTCAGTCGACCGTGCCCTCGCCACAGGGCGCGCCCAACACTCTCAAGAAGCGCCTCAAACCCTCTAGACCAACCCGTTCAACCGCCGCGCCTCCTCCACCTGCTGGTCGACCTGACCGTTGACAGAGACTGTGGTGCCCGCCACGACGACGGTCAGGATGACGACGCTGATGATGACCCAGGCTTTCGTCTTCAGGCGTAAGAGTCCACGCTCCAACCCTGTCCGCCATCGCAAGCGTTCCGCCGCAGGTCGCAGACATGGGCACAGAAGGTTCTTCCTGGTGACATTATCGGCTGGCGCAGGCCCGCTATTAGACGCCCCAAGGCGTACGCAAAGAGGGGGATGCGGCCATCCAGCCGTACCTTGTCCGCCTTGAGCCCTCCGCGCGAGCTACAGAAGTTGCACGCTGGAACGGGGAATGGTAGCCAAGCGGGACGCACTAGGTGATTGGGCGGCATGTCACTGGCCATTCGGCTCTTGGCTGAAAGGAGAAGACGCCGTATCATCGCCCGCGGGGAAGCAAGCAGACACATGCAAAGGAGCTAGACATGGTTGACTTTGCCCTCTCTGAAGAAGAACGCATGATCAGAGACCTGGCGCACGAGTTTGCGCAGAAAGAGATCCGTCCTGTCGCCGAGTACTACGACGAACACGAAGGGGAGTACCCCCACGCCGTGGTCCAGAAGGCGCACCAGATCGGCCTGGGATCAGGCGCCTTCGGCGGGGCCGGTGGCATCAGCTCGGTCCTCATCGTGGAGGAGCTCTCATGGGGCTGTGCAGGCATAGCGCTGGCCATTGTGTCCAGCGGCCTGGCGGCCGCGGCCATCGCGGGCATGGGGACGGACGAGCAGAAGGCCAAGTTCCTGCCCATGTGCATGAGCACGGAGACGGAGCTCCGCCTTGGAGCGTACGGCCTGACCGAGCCCGAGGCGGGGTCCGACGTGGCCAACATCTCCACCACCGCCGTCCGCGACGGTGACGACTACATCCTCAACGGCACCAAGCGCTTCATCACCAACGGCGGCATCGCCGATGTCCACGTCATCTTCGCGACTGACGACAAGAGCAAGGGCTGGGGCGGCCTGTGCGCCTTCGCCATCGAGAAGGGCACGCCGGGGCTGTCCGAAGGCACGGTGTGGAAGAAGATGGGTGTGCGCGCCTCCCATACGTCCGACGTGGTCCTGGAGGACTGCCGCGTCCCGCTGGACCACCGCCTGGGCGATCCCCCCGGCGAGGCCAAGGAGGGCGCGGCGCCGCGCGGCGCCATAGGCGCACTGGGCGCCCTGGAGGCCACCCGGCCTGTCATCGGTTCTTTCGCCCTCGGGATAGGCCGCGCTGCCCTCGAATACGCGGTGGACTACGCCAAGGAACGCGTCCAGTTCGGCAGGCCCATCGCCAGCAGGCAGGCCATCGCCTTCAAGCTAGCGGACATGGCGATCGAGCTCGACGCCGCCCGAATGCTTATCTGGCGCGCTGGCTGGATGGCGGCCAACAGAGTCCCCTTCCTGCGGGCCGAGGGTAGCATGGCAAAGTGCTACCCCTCTGACGTAGCCATGAGGGTGACCATAGACGCCGTCCAGATCCTCGGGGGCTACGGCTACATGCGCGAGTTCCCCGTCGAGAAGTGGGTGCGCGATGCCAAGATCTTCCAGATCTTCGAGGGCACCAATGAGATCCAACGGATCGTCATCGCGCGGGCTCTCACCGGAGGCCGTCTACGCTAGGCACGGCCCCCGCGAAAGCACAGAAGAGACTGGACCCCGGGCCTAGGCGACCCGGGGTCCGCTTTTCCCCTGAGACGACTCGTCGTCGAAGTCCGGATGGTAGCCGCCGGCCCGGCAGCACGCCTTCTAGGGTCCGCCTCCCTCCACCAGAGAGAGCACCGCCTTCTCGATGCCTTCGGCGGTGAGGCCGTGGATCTCGCACAGCTCCGGGTAGCTGGCCACCTCGGTGCAGAAGGTGTCCTGCACCCCCACCCGCGCCAGCCGGCCGACGCCCGCCTCGGCCAGCACCTCGGCAACGGCGCTACCAAGGCCGCCGATGACGCCGTGCTCCTCGGCGGTGACGATGCGGCCGGTCGTCCGAGCCGCGTCGCGAACCGCGGCGGCATCGAGAGGCTTGATGGTGTGCATGTCGAGCACGCCAGCCTGCACACCCCGCGCCTTCAGCCTGTTGTGCGCCTCTATCGCTTGTCGCACCATCGTGCCGGTGGCGATGATCGTGGCGTCGGAACCCCCCCGAAGCGGAACGGCGCGACCGATCTGGAAAGCGTAGTCCTGCTCGTGGACAGGCACGAAAGCGCCCATGCGGATGTACACAGGCCCTGCCAGCTCCACGGCGCCGCGGAGGCAACGCTCCGTCTCGTGGGGATCGCACGGCGCCAGGACGGTCATGCCCGGGATGGCCCTCATAAGAGCCAAGTCCTCGATGGCGTGGTGGGTGCTGCCCCACGGTCCGCCGACAAGGCCGGTGAAGTAGACGACGATCTTGACGTTCTTCTCGTTGTAGGCCAGGTCCGTACGCACCTGCTCGAAGCCGCGCATCGTGACGAAGGGCGCCATGCCGTAAACGAAGACCAGCTTCCCCCTCGTCGCCAGGCCCGCCGCCACGCCCACCAGGTTCTGCTCCGTGATGCCCACGTCCAGGGCGCGTTCCGGGTACTTCTGGCTGAATGGCCCCACGGGGCCCATGTCCTGGCTGACAACGAAGACGTTAGGGTTCGCGTCTCCCAGCTCCAGGAGCAGCTCAGGGAAGGACTTCACAGCCGCCTGCAGGTTCACGATGTCACCTCCAGGCCCCGGAGCGCCTCCGCCGCCTCCTCGGGCGTGAGCCGCGTGTAGTGAGCTCGAGGGGTGTTCTCCAGACAGGGCACACTCTTGCCCTTCACTGTGTGGGCGACGATGGCCGTCGGCCGGCCCGCCTCAGGCAGGCGCTCCAGCGCAGCGACCACCTGGGCCATGTCGTGGCCGTCGATCTCGATGACGTTCCAGCGGAAGCTGCCCCACTTGTCGGCCAGCGGCGCGACGGGGATGATGTTGTCCACGGCGTTCGCGGCCTGGAATCGATTGTGGTCGACGATGGCGACCAGATTGTCCAGCTCGAATCGGGGCGCGGCAAGGGCAGCCTCCCACACCGAGCCCTCCTGCATCTCCCCGTCGCCCATCACAACGAACACGCGGTTTGGGGCGCCCTCGACCTTACAGGCGACGGCTATCCCCACGCCGATGGGCAGGCCGTGGCCGAGCGAACCGGTCGCGACCTCAACGCCGGGCACCTTGAGCGTGGGATGCCCGGCCAGCATGCCGCCCTTCTGCTCAAAGGTCTTCAGCTTCTCGACCGGGAAGAAGCCGCGTTCGGCGAGCGCAGCGTAGAGGGCGAGCACAGCGTGCCCCTTGCTGAGAATAAGGTAGTCGCGGTCCCGCCGGCGGGGGTCGGCCGGGTCTACCTTCAAGACATGGAAGTAGAGGGCCGTCATCAGGTCGGCGACAGAGAGCGCCCCGCCGATGTGGCACACATGCTCGGTCGCCAGCTCAATGATGTGCCGGCGGATCGCAACAGCCTGACGCTCCAGCCGGCCCGCGACAGAGTTGGGGATCATAGCTCCTCCCGTCTGCCCGCTGCTCTTCTCTGGCATTCTAGCCGTCCCAGCGGGAGAAGCAATAGCACCGGGCCGGCATCTGACCCGCTGCAAGGTAAGCAGGCCCGCGACAACCCGCGGCCAGAACCTCTACCGCGAGACGGCTTGTCGTGACGAGGTACTGGGCAGTAGTATGGAGGTGCAAGCCAGCTGAGCAGGGACGGGAGGTATACCGTTGATGGCGAAGGCTACGCGGCACGTGCACGCTGGACCACACCAGTACCGCTACAGCAAGGACAAGGACGTGCTCCTCCAGAGAATGCGGAAGATAGAGGGCCAGGCCCGAGGCATCCAGAGGATGATCGAGGAGGACCGCTACTGCCCCGACATCATCCAGCAGCTCACGGCCCTCTCCCACGCCGCCGACGAGGTCTCGCTCCTCCTGCTCCAGGACCACGTCGAAGGCTGCGTGGTCGACGCCATCCAGGAGCAGCAAGGCGAGGCTATGATCCGGGAGTTGATAGACGTCGTCCGCCGCTGCATGCGCCGCTAGGGGCGCTTCCTCCCCTTCCTCGCTACGACACGGTCAGGGAAGCCCGTCCCGGAGCCCCCCGTCATCTCCTGTCGACGCCCTCCTGTGCTTGAGCAGCCAGCGCGGGCCAGCCGACGCTAGGCGTCGCCGGGCCTGGCGCGCAGCATCTTCACAATGCTCATCATGAAGGACTCCTCGTGCTCGACTGCGAGCCCCGCCCGCTTCACGTTGCCCACCGTGTCGCGGTTGATGCTGACTCCCGAGAAGCGTAGCGAGATGGGGTTGAGCCAGTCCATCACCTTGCCGAGGACGGGGTTCCTGGCGCGGACGTGCTCCAGGAGAAGCGTCGTCCCTCCAGGCCGGGACACCCGGCGCAGCTCTCTCAGCCCTTGCACAGGGTCGGGCACAGAGCAGAAGACGCAGGTGGCGATCACGGTGTCGAAGACCTGGTCACGGAACGGCAGGCGCTCGGCGTCAGCCAAGACGAAGTCCACCTGGCGGCCCACGCGGTCGGCCCGTTTAACGGCCCGGAGCAGCATGCCCGGGCTCAGGTCCAGAGCCGCCACCCTCGCCTGGGCCGGGTAGTGCGGCAGGTTGCGGCCCGTGCCCACCCCCACCTCCAGGACACGCCCGCCCTGCACCTGCTCCCATAGCCGCTGCCGCAGCCGGCCGAAGGCGAACAGCTCCATGGGCCACTGTGTGATGTCATACCGCGAGGAGTGACGGTCGTAGATCTCCTGCTCGCGCCGGGTCGCCTCCAGGGAGTCGTTCTTTCCCATGGCCTACGTCAGGTCCTCCTGGAGCTGCTGGAACTGCTCCCGGGTGATCTCGCCCCGAGCGTACCGCTCCTTGGCAATGTCAAGCGGGGACCGGCCTTCCAGCCTCTGCTGCTCTGCACCTCTGGCCCGATCACCAGCCAAGCGCGAGATCGCCCACACCACCAGGGCGATGATGCCGCCCCAGAAGAAGACCATCCACACCGCCCCGAAGGCCATCCAGCCCCAGCCCCAACCACCATGCATAGCGTCCAAGAACCACATGATCACTCACCATCCTTGATGTCATACTACCTAGTAGTATGCACCACCCACGTCGAAAGGGCAAGCTTGCTGCGCCTCCCACGTTGTGGTCTAATAGCGCGCGACGCGGCTCAATTGTGATTGACTGGGCGCCGATGAACCAGCCAGATCAGAACGAGCGCCTGCCTCTCGCCAACCAGCTCCTCTACGCAGCGGGCTCGATGGGCTCGCAGCTCCTCCTCCAGACCATCTCCGCCTGGCTGGTCTACTTCTACGCTCCCCCAGCCGACGTCGACCGCACCTCCTTCCTGCCCCTGACGGTGGTGGGCGCCATCCTCGGTCTGGGCCGCATCGTCGACGGGATCACGGACCCGCTGGTGGGCTACTGGACGGACATGACCCGCTCGCGCTGGGGACGGCGAATACCGTTCATCGTGGCCGGGGCACCCTTCATGGCTATCACCTTCGTCCTGCTCTGGCTGCCCCCCGTCGAGGGGCAGAGTGCCGCCAACGGCATCTGGCTGCTGTTCATGATCCAGCTCTACTTCTTCTTTGTCACCATAGTAGCTAGCCCGTACACGGCCATCCTGCCGGAGCTGGCCAGGCGGTCAGAGGACCGGGTCTCGCTGTCGGCCTGGGAGTTGGCCTTCGGGCTGGTGGGTGCCGCCATCGCCCTCGTCGCCACCGGCCTTCTCATCCGGGCACTGGACTTCAGACTCATGGCTATCGTCATGGCCGGTCTGGGGATGGCCGCTCGTTACTTCGGCCTGCTGGGCGTGGTGGGACGGCTGCGCTACGTCCCGCCCGAGGTGCGCCCCGGCCTGGTGGTGGCGCTGCGCACCACCTTCACCAACCGCTACTTCCTCGCCTTCATGCCCAGCCTCATGGGCTTCAACGCCGCCGTGCTCATGCTCACCCAGCTCATCCCCTTCTTCGTCACGGCCGTTCTGGAGCAGACGGAGGCCTTCGTCTCCGTGCTCACAGGGACGGTGATGGGCATAGCCCTGGCCTTTGCGCCGGTGACGGTCTGGCTGACGAACCGGCTCGGGAAACGCCGCGTCTACGGGTGGGGTCTCCTGGCCTTCGCCTGCACGCTGCCTTTGCTCTCCGTCGCCGGGCTCATCCCCGGCGTCCCCAGGCTGCTCCAGACCCTGGTCATCATCAGCATCATCGGCCTGCCCCTGGGCGCCGTGTTCATCCTGCCCAACGCCCTGCTCTCCGACATCACGGACTACGACGAGCGGCGCACCGGCACCCGCCGCGAAGCCATGTTCTTCGGGACGCGGGCTACCCTGGAGAAGATGGCCCTGGCCGTGGCCTCACCGCTCTTCGCGGGGATCCTCGACCTCTTCGGCAGCACTCACGATGACCCGCTGGGGATCCGCCTCGTGGGGCCCGTCGCAGCCGTCCTCGCATTCACTGGCTACGCCGTGTTCAGCGCCGGCTACCGCCTGCCCGATACACCGAGCACCAGCGCCGAACTCTAGGCCTCCCTTAGCCCTCGCGCCCCCGCAGCCCAGGCTCGGTCATGGAGACGACATCCAGGGCGCGCCGCAGGTCCTCCTCCGACAGCTTAGTGCGCTCCCGTGCCACCTCACGGATGGTGCGACCGCTGCGGGCCGCCTCCTTTGCCACCTCCGCAGCGGCGTCATAGCCGATGAGGGGCGCCAGGCCGGTGGCCAGGGCCAGCCCCCTCTCGACCAGTTCCGGCCCCCGCTCGGTGGCCTTCAGGTCGTCCACGCAACGGGTGGCGAAGTTGCGCGAGGCCGCCGCCAGCAGCTCGATGGCCTGCAACAGGTTGTAGGCGGCGACCGGCATCATCGTGTTCAGCTCGAAGAAGCCGCGATGGCCCGCCAGGGCGATGGTAGCGTCGTTGCCCATTACCTGGGCGCAGACCTGGATGAGCGCCTCCGGGATGACCGGGTTCACCTTGCCCGGCATGATGGAGCTCCCCGGCTGCACCTCCGGCAAGGCGAGCTCGCCGAGGCCGGCGCGCGGGCCGGAGCCCAGCCAACTGATGTCGTTCGCGACCTTGAACAGCGCAATGGCGACCGCCCGCAGAGCGCCGCTACAGGCCACCACAGCGTCCAGGTTGCTCTGGGCCGCGAAGTGATTGTCGCTCTCGCGCACCGACAGCCCCGTCGCCGCCGAGAGGCGCTCGCAGGCCCGCGCCGCAAACTGAGGGTGGGCGTTCAGGCCGGTGCCAACGGCCGTGCCGCCCAGCGCCACCTCCTGCAACTCATCCGCCGCCCTTTCCAGGCGGCGCAGGGCTCGCTCGACCTGCCCGGCGTAGCCCCGGAACTCCTGGCCGAGCCGGATGGGCGTGGCGTCCTGGAGGTGCGTGCGGCCCGTCTTGACGACGGGCATGAACTCCTCTGCCTTGGCCGCCAGTGAGGCATGCAACTTCCGAAGGGCCGGGGCCAACTCGTCCCGGAGGGCGAGCATGCCCGCCAGGTGCGTGGCGGTGGGGATGACATCGTTGGAGGACTGGCCGAGATTGACGTGGTCGTTGGGGTGCACGAGCTTGGAGCCGCGGCGGCCTCCCAGCAGCTCTGCCGCTCGATTGGCGATCACTTCGTTGGCATTCATGTTAGTCGACGTGCCCGAGCCGGTCTGGAACACGTCGGCCACGAAGTGGTCGTCCAGCCGCCCTTCCGCCACCTCCGTCGCCGCCCGGGCGATGGCCTCGGCAAGCCGGGGCTCCAGCAGGCCAAGGTCCGCGTTGGTCTCGGCAGCGCAGCGCTTGATGAGACCCAGGGCGCGAATGAAGCGTCGAGGGAACCGCAGCCCGCTGATAGGGAAGTTCTGGACGGCCCGCATCGTGGACGCCCCGTAGTAGGCGTCTCGGGGCAGCCGCACGGGACCCATCGAGTCCCGCTCCGTACGCATGGCTCTGGCGTTTCTCATCTTCTCCTCCCGTCGCTCATGCCTCCAGCGCGCGCCACGACAGGCCCGCGCCAGCGCCGAGGGGCATCTCCCCGGTGCACAGCGGTACGGTAGTCCCGGTGCTATTGGCACGTCAATCAGGCGGGCTTTGGTGAGCAGTGGCGAACGGGGCTAGCCCTTAGCCCCAGGCGACGAGCCCCAGGTCATAGGGGTCAGCCAGGAGGGGGTGACAGGGCATCACACGCACGACGAAGCCGTACCTGCCGCTGTCGCCGGGCGGTATTGCAGCCTCGTAGCGGTGGCCGCCAGGGCCATCGTGCGCAGACCAGGCGGCCGGAATGGCTTCCGTGGCCGCGATCTCCCCTGCCGCATTCAGTCGGCCAAAGAGGAGCGTCAGCGCGACATCTTCCGGCCGCAGCCTGCCCAGGCGCACCCGGATAACGACCCTGGTGGGCCTCCCCGAGAGCGCCTCGTCCAGGATCTCGTGGCCCCGCACCCGCACGGCACCCCAGGCACAGGCCACCTTCCGCTTCCACTCGACGAGCTCAGCAGCGCCAGCCAGGTCCTTGCGCGTCAGCTCTGCCCAGCGTTCGGCGGCAGGCAGGTAGAACTCCCGCAGGTAGTCCTGCACGAGGCGCGTCGTGTTGAAGCGGGGGCAGATGGTCTCCATAGCATTCTTCATGCGGGTGATCCACCGCCTGGGAAGGCCATCGGGACCGCGGTCGTAGAAGAGGGGGACGATTTCGTGCTCCAAGACATCGTAGAGCGTGCTCGCCTCCAGCCGGTCCTGGAGCTCCGGGTCCTCGTTCTCCTCGCCCCTGCCGATGGCCCAGCCCAGGTCGGGATCGTAGGCCTCAGCCCACCAGCCATCGATGACGCTCAGGTTGAGGGCACCGTTGACGCTGGCCTTCATGCCACTGGTGCCGCTGGCCTCCAGTGGGCGCCGAGGGGTGTTGAGCCAGACATCGACCCCCTGAACCAGGTAGCGGGCGACGACCATGTCGTAGTCCTCCAGGAAGACGACGCGTCGACGGAACCTCTCGCTGCGCGCATGCTGGACGACGGTGCGAATAACGGCCTTCCCTTCCCCATCCTGGGGATGGGCCTTGCCAGCCATGATGATCTGGACCGGCCGTTGCCGGTCGCCCAGGATGGCCTCCAGACGCTCCGGGTCATGCAGAACGAGCGCGCCACGCTTGTAGGTGGCGAACCGGCGCCCGAAACCGATTGTCAGGGCCTGTGGGTCCAGAACCTCGTCGGCCAGGGCGGCGTCGGCAGCAGAGGCGCCCCGCGCTTCTAGCTGGGCCCGCAACATACGCCGGGCAAAGGCCACCAGGCGCTCCCGCCGTCGCTCGTGGGTCCGCCAGAGCTCCTCGGCCGGGATGCGCTGCACGCCGTGCCAAACGCCGGGGTCCGAGTCCCGCTCCGCCCAGGCTGGCCCCAGGTAACGATCGAAGAGCTCCACCATGTCGTGGGAAGCCCACGACCGCAGGTGTACGCCGTTGGTGATGGCGGTGATCGGCACCAGCTCCGCGGGGACGGAAGGCCAGGCCCGCTGCCACAGGCGACGCGAGACCTCACCGTGCAGCCGTGAGACACCGTTGCGATATGCCGAGAACCCCAAAGCAAGGAGAGCCGGAGAGAAGGGCTCCTCTCCGTCGCAAGAGGAGTAGCGCCCCAGCGCCATCATCCGTTCCGTCGTGAGGCCCAGCTCTCCGTACCAGTCTCCCAGCACCTCCTCCACCAGGACCGCTGGATACTCGTCGATGGCGGCGGAGACACAAGTGTGGGTGGTGAAGACCGTACTGGCCAGCACCGCCTCCCTCGCCGTCGAGAAGTCGACCCCGACCTCACGCATGAGCTTGCCGATGCGTTCCAGCACCAGAAGGGCGGAATGCCCCTCGTTCATGTGGAAGACGGTGGGCGTCACGCCCAGCTCGCCCAGGGCCCGCATGCCGCCGATAGCCAGCAGCGCCTCCTGCTGAAGGCGTACGCGCGGGTCGGCAGCGTAGAGGCGACCAGAGAGGGCCCGCTGGACAGGCGAGTTCTGAGACACGTTGGCGTCCAGCAGATAGAGAGGCGTCCGCCCTACTTGCGCTCGCCAGACCTGCGCCGTTAGCTCGGCACCGGCAACGGGAAGGCTCACCAGCACGGGCGAGCCGTCCGGCTTCCGCTCCAGTTGGATGGGCAGGCTGTGGAAGTCGTTCTCCTCGTATAGCTCCTGCTGCCACCCTTCCGGGTTGAGGTACTGCCTGACGTACCCTTCCTGGTAGAGGATACCCACCCCCACCAGGCCAACGCCTAGGTCGCTCGCGGACTTGAGGATATCGCCGGCCAGCATGCCAAGACCGCCGGCGTAGATGCGCAGGCAGTCCGTGAGCCCGTATTCGGCCGAGAAGTAGCCAACGCAGGGCCCGTCGGCACCCTCGGGTTTGGAGCGTCGGCCACTTTCCATGTACCTGCGGTGACGGCGATGGACGTGGTCGAGGTGGGCCAGGAAGCTCTCGTCGTTGGCAGCGGCGTCCAAGACCTCCTGCGACAGCCGGCCGAGCATGGCCACCGGATTGTGCTCTGTCTGCTCCCAGAGGTCCGAGTCCAGGCGCCGGAAGAGGTCGATAGTGGCGTTGTCCCAGCACCAGCGGAGGTTGAAGGCAAGCTCGGTGAGAGGAGCCAGCTTGGCCGGCACCGAGGGCACGACGACAAACGCACGCGTAGGCTGCATATGCTCCGACCTGCGGGGGAAGCGCCGCGACGCACGCGGCCCCGCCGAGTCCATAGGTATATCGGCTGGCCGACCGCCATTCAGAAGAGGTTCGCGGGTCACGAAGCGATTGTCCCCCTACCCCTCACGGTCGACTATCGGCGTTTCCCCGATGCCCAGCCCTCAGGAGGCCCAAGAATCCCCCGCCAGGCGCTTGACCGCCGCGTCTGCTGTTGGGCACGCGAAACGGCACGGGCAAAGACCAGGGGCGGCCTCGCGACCGCCCCTTCGTGGTGGGAGTGCAGACTGCCGGATGGCTACGGCGGTCCGCTGCAATCCAGCCCCATCTGGGCCAGCACCGTTATCACGTCGTCCATGGCGACTGCTCCATCGGGCGGGCCGGCCTCCCACGGCTGGTTGGGCACGGGGCCGGGCGAGCGGTCGTACCGCCGGCCCACCTTATCCCACTGGTTGGTCAAACCATCCGGAGACATCACCTGCCCGGCGCCGTTGAACCAGTCGCCGTCCTTGAGGCTGTCGTAGGTGACGCCATTGGAGTTGGGGTCGCCGGCATCGCCGTCGACGGTGCCGAAGTAGAAGAGCGTGGACAGCACATCGTCCATCGCCACCGCCCCATCCCTCGGGCCGTTCTGGGCGGGGTCCGCGACGGCGGGCACGGGCACGTCGTAGAAGTCATACCACCTGCTATCGCTGTAGCAGGGGTCGGCGGTGGCGCATGTGAAGCCCGGCTTCGGGTCGGGGGCGCCGAATGCCTCCTCCTCGGCAACGCAGCCGTCGCCATCGCAATCCGAGCAAACATAGTCATCACTGGGGTCCAGAGGGCTGGTGCCGCGGGCCACCTCCTCGCCGTCCCAGACGCCGCCGCCGTCGGTGTCCCTGGCGTCCGCCACGCCAACGCACTGGGGGAGCTCGGCCAAGTTGGCTTCGTCCGCCGGACAAGTCCCGTATGTGTCCACCTCCCCGCCGTCCGAAAGGTCGTCGCCGTCGGTGTCCGGGTTGTCGGCGTCGGTCCTGTAGGTGAAGACCTCCTCCTCGTCCAGCAGCCCGTCCCCGTCGTAGTCATCGCCGGGGCTGTCGTGGCAGCCGTCCGTGTCGAGGACGCCGTCGTAGTCCTCACAGGTGTTGATCTCGTTGGTGTCGTCCGTGCACGGAACGCCGTCGTCGCCGACCGTCCCATCGGTGCCCGGACACTGGTCGGTGAAGTCTGGGAAGCCGTCGCCGTCGTTGTCCGGGTCGGGGCAGCCGTCACCGTCCTGGTACGCGTCGATGTCCTCCGCGACCGTGGGGCAGGCGTCCAGGTAGTTGGGAACACCGTCGTGGTCATCATCGCCCGTGTCGATCACTGGGGCGGGCGCCGTGAACTCGGACGTGTTCCCGAAGGTGTCAGTAGTGGTGGCGGTCAGCCAGGGGCCGAAGAGGACGCCCGCGAAGGTGAAGTTCCCCCCGATGCCGGCGACCACAGAGCCCTCGTAGTACCTGCCCTCGTCCTCATGGTCAGTGTAGATGTCCACCGTGCACCTGGGGCAGGTCGTCCCGGTGATGGGGTTCTGGCTGAGGATATTGGGCCCGGGGATCTCCGAGTTCCCGCCGTTGATGTTCTCGATGCCCATCCCCCCGTTGGAGTGGCTGGAGTTCCCTCGAATGGTGTTGTTGCTGGTGTTGCCGCCGTCGACGCGCACGCCGTCGCCGTTGTTGAAGGCGATGACGTTGCCCTCGCCGGGGCCGGTGCCGCCGATGGCGTTGTGGTGGGCACCGCTCTCTACCAACACGCCAGGGCCGTCGTTAGACCACGGGCCGACTCCGCTGAAGTCCGTCCCGATGAAATTCCCCATGACGACAAAGCCCGAGGAATCGCCAGCAATGCGCACACCCGCCACCGCGTTGGCAGAGATGACGTTCCCCTCGCCGGGGTTGGGGCCGCCGATGGTGTTGCCGCCGCTGCCGTAGACGCCGCCGACGCCCGCGGCGCCGTTCATGCTAATGGTGTTGCCGATCAGGCGGTTGCCGGTGGTCCCACCAAAAACGAAGCCTACGCCGCCGTTCGTGTTAAAGGAGATGAGGTTGTCTGGCCCGATCGTATTCCCCTGGGCGCCGCTCCAGATGACCACCCCAACGTCGTTGGGGATGGCAACGCCACCGTCCCAGCCGGTGCCGATGTTGTTCCCAATGACCTGGTTGTTGTTGGCGCCGCCGTCCCCAATCACTACGCCCCACCCGGTGTTGCCCGAGATGAGGTTCCTCTCACCACCCGGGCCGCCGATTGTGTTGTCGTGGGCGCCGTTGCTGATCCAGACGCCGTTGTTATTGGGCAGAGGTCCATCCCCGCTCGGGTTGATCCCGATGACGTTGCTGACGACGCGGTTCCCGCTGGTGTCGGACCCGTCAATGGTGACGCCGGCCATACCGTTCCCGGAGATCGTGTTCGTTCCACCCGCCGCGGGGGAGGCACCGATGCTGTTGTCGTGAGCACCCTGGTCGATGACCACCCCCGACCCGCCGTTGGGCAGGGCGTCGGCGCCGTCAGCCGTGAGGCCGATGAGGTTCCCGCCGACCACGTCCCCGTAGCTATCGGAGCCGGAGATGTGGACCCCGGCGCCGCCGTTCCCCGATATCACGTTCCCAGTGCCGATGAGGTTGTTCGGGGCGTTCCATATGTTGACGCCTTCCCCGTTGGGCAGGGCCGCGGTCCCGCTGCTGTCGGTGCCGATGAGGTTCTCTGTGACCTGGTTGCCGCTGGCGTAGGCGGCTGGTGCCGGTGCCGTGGGGTCGAAGTCGGAGATATTGACGCCGACCCAGCCGTTTCCCGATATGAGGTTGCTATCGATCCTGGTGTTCTGGGCGCCCTGGCCCATCGACACGCCCGCCCCGCTGTTGGGCAGCGCGTTGAGGCCACCGGCGTCGGTACCTATGCGGTTGTTCAAGACCCGGTTCCCGGAGGTGCCCGCGTTCCAGATGTTGACGCCGTCGCCGCCGTTGCCCGAGATGATATTGCGTTCGCCGGAGCGCCAGCCGCCGATGGTGTTGTTCGAGGCCCCGAACCATATGCTGACGCCGTGGTTGCCGTTGGGGATGGCGGCCGTGCCTGCCTCATTGGTGCCGATGCGGTTGCCGATCACCCGGTTGTGACTGGCGCCGGACTCGATGCGCACCCCATCCTGGTAGTTACCGGAGATCACGTTCGTCTCGTCTGGGCTGTCGCCGCCAACGGTGTTGTCGGAAGCGCTGCTTATCTCGACGCCAGTCCCGTTGCCGAGGCCCGGCGAGCCGCCGGCGTCTGTGCCGATGTAGTTCCCGACAACGAGGTTGGCTCTGCCACCGTACATGGCTACGCCAGCGACGTTTGCCACGATCACGTTGCCCTGGCCGGGCCCAGCGCCCCCGATTCTGTTTCGCTCGGGGTGAGACCCGTAGTACTCAAGAATCCCGATCGCGTTCTGGCAGTCGCGGATCTGGAGGCCCTGAATAACGTTGTCGTCGGAGCTGATGATGAAGCACCACAACCCCGGTGAGGCGCCGCTGACGATGACTCCGGCCGCCGACCCGTCCACGGTGTCGCTGCCCGTGCTCAGCTCCGGCAGCGTGTCGCCCAGCGCGATGGTGGCCGGGCTGCCCGGCGGGAAGACACCGACGTTGAACTGGATTGTGTCGTCGGAGCCGGGGCCGGGCGTGCCCGTCACGTTGTCCTTCTCCTGAGCGGTCAGTTCGCCATAGGTCAGGCCGCCCGTCGCCAGGAGCAGCGCCTCGCGTAGGGTGAGGACGCCGTCCCTGGTGTTGCTGTCGCCCTTGCTGTCGACGACGATGGTAGCCGTCGCTCCCTCCGCGACGCCGGCTGAGCCGGCGGCAGCAAGCGCAATGAGACACACAAAGGCAACGCTACGCAGAAGCGCGCTTCTCATGACTCCTGTCACCTCCTGAAGGGCCTTGGGCAAGGTCTGGCCTAAGACGGAACCACCAAGTGTCGGGGAGCTGCGGCTCAGCCAGGCATCGCTCCGCCTCCCGCCTGCGGAGGATGCGTACACACTATGTGCGGGGCGTCATGGAGTATAACACACCTGCCAACCGGCTCCAAGACAAGCTACGCGAGGCAAGGGCAAATGCCATTCTGTGATTGGCTGCCGCACATCGCGCCCGGCGGGGAGCGCCAGCCCTTCACAACGCCACGAACGGCACCGTCAGCCGTAGCGGCCGGTCGAGGCGTAGCTCTAAGACCCAGAGGCCATCGAGTCGACCGGCCGCGCGCACTCCGCCTTCGACCGCACCCAGACGTAGGTTCGGCGGCGCATAGAGCAGCAGCTCCCCTTCCTTCTTCGCCACCGGTCGCAGGGACAGAGCCAGCGCTTGTCGCGCCTCATCATAACGGGCGTCCTCCACCTCCAGGGCGCCCTGAGTGAAGTGGAAGGTGCTTGAGACCACCTGCGGCCGGTCCTGCACCTCCCGTAGGGCCAGCAGCTTGCAGCCGTGGGCCGGCACGGCGGGGAGGACGGCCTCACCAGAGAGGACACCGGCGTACTGCTCCGACCAGAGGTCGAAGACGTGCTGACGGCCAGGGGGCAGCGATACACTCAGGGTGCGGGCGTTGTCCTCCCAATTGAAGACGCCGAGCACCGTCCACCTGTCCCACGGCCGCTCCACCGCCAGTTGAAAGAGCGACGGCATACCCGACTGAAAGAGGTCCAGGGGCAACGCCGCCTCGCCCCAGGGAGGCAGGAAGAGGGAGACGATGGCCAGACGCTCCGGCGTAAGGGCCGACAGGTTGTCGCTGTCCAGCACCATGCCGCCTGAGAGGCCGATGGCGGTGGCCAGGGATCTCACCTCATCCAAGGTGAGCTGCGTGGCCTCGTCCCGGGCCAGAAGGCAGTCGGGGTCGTTGAGCCAGAGGCGTCGATGGCACCAGGAGCGCGTGAGGACGTTACGCAGAGCGTTCTCGACCGCCGGGAAGCCGCTCGCCGGCCGATGCCGCCTCTCCCGCCGACCGGCGCGCCGACTGCTGTCAGGCGCTGGCACCCTCCACCAGGGCGCGACATCGGGCCCGATACGCTGGCCGTCCACCAGACCCACGGAGGGAGCCATGGGTGCGCCGCAGCCCAGGACGAAGCGCTCCCCGACCGCGCGCCGGATGGTCTCCAGGCCCCGCCGGTAGGCCTGGGCACGCGTCGCCCCGGCATCGTGGCGGCGGCCCCGCAGCACCGCAGCGTAGATGAAGTCGACCTTCACATAGTCGAAGCCCCAATCCTCAGCCACGGTGCGGAACAGACGCTCCAGCCACACCTGGAACTCCGGGTGGGTGCAGTCCAGGCCGTAGCAGTCCTGGTCCCAGTGGCGCGTGGCGAGGACCGGCCTGCCATCGAGGTCACGGATGACCCAGTCCGGGTGCTGGCGGTAAAGGTCCGAGTTGGCCCCCACCATGAAGGGAGCGAGCCAGAGCCCAGCCTTGAACCCCGCATCGTGGATTCGGCCGGCCAGCCACTTCATGCCGTGCGGAAACTCTTCCTTGATGCTCTCCCAATCGCCCACGCAGGTCTGGTAGCCATCGTCGATCTGCACGTACTCCAGTGGCAGCTCATCCCGGTGCTCAGTCAGAAAGCGGAGGTTGCCGAGGACGTCCTCTTCCGTTACGGCGGTGAAGAACCGGTACCAGGAGCACCAGCCAGTGGTAACCTCCGCCGGGACACGGGCCCCCATCTCCCGCCCCAGGGCATCGCCGTAGCGAGCGAGGGCCGCCAGCGGTGGGCCCGCCAGGTCCACCAGCAGCTTCTCCGAGCGAAGGACGGCCCCCGGCCCCAGCGCGACGCCGTCGGCCCAGGAAAAGGCCTCCAGAGCACGACGGCGCATGTCCATGCGCACCTGGCAGAGCTGGTCGCGGGCGCTGACAAAGCCAGCCAGCACACACGCGCCCGTCGTCAGATCGACGACTACGCCCAAGTCGTCGGCCAGGAAGTGGCCCCTCGCTGAACCGCCAGACGCTAGCTGCCGGGGCCACGCCCCCGGCCAGGGGACGGGGGGCAGCGCCGACACGTCGAGCTCACTGGCCCGAAAAGCTAGGGTGGGTGTCCAGGACTGCCAACCCTGGCGGTAGAAGCTCCAGCGCGACGGCGGCCCGCCCAGCACGACGCGCCCCCGCCCCTGCTGGGGCGTGGACAGGGGGGCCAGGCGGTGGATGGGAAGCGGCGCCTGTCCGCCGTTGCTCACCTCGAGCTGGAGGACGGCTAACGGCGGGCCATCGTAGAGGGTAACGCGGAGGGCCAGCGCCAGGTCGCCCGCCGGCGAGGTCAGGGTGAGACGCGTCCCCCGCCCGTGGGCGTCTTCGACCGGCGACAGCTCGTAGTCCCGCCCGTAGCCGGCCTCGGCGCTGACGAGGGTCCGCGGCGGCTGCCCGGCCTCTACCAGCGCCAGGCAGCGGGGCAGCGCCGGGCCGCCACCTCCAGCCGGACGCAGGCTCAGGCTGCCGCCCGCGAGATCGCAGGCCACCTCCAGGTGGGAGCTACGCAGGACCGGCCCGCGCCGGCCCTCCGACACCCGTACGGCGTCATCCACAGCAGGCCCCTTTCTTCAGGCATCCGACCCGTGGGGGCGGGGTTCTGCCCCCGCCCAGGGCCGCCGCGAGGTCGGCCCCTACGACGTTCAACCGCCGTCGCCTCGCCCGTAGCGGCGACCTTATGGTTCTCAAGTATTTAGATTCACCTCTGAGGGTTGAAACCCTCAGCTTCGAGGAAGCTGCGGATTTCAATCCGCAGGATTAACTTACTTCGTTTAACGCCATCAGGTCGCCACGTGCTTCACCTACGAGTAGCCCGTGGCGAGCTGAAGCTCGCCCCTACAGAGATTCCTCGCCCCCCGGCTTCTCGGCGGTGAGTTCATGGCCATAAGGCTGGCCTTCGGGCGGCTGGAACCGGCGCAGGCTCAGGCCGTCTGCCGCCCGGCAAACGTGCATGCGCCCCTCTCTCCCTGTCTGGGAGCAGTAGCGCTCGACGACCTGCTCTCGGAAGTCCTCCAGGGCATTGGCACGCACGAGGTTCACTGTGCAGCCGCCGAAGCCGGCGCCGGTCAGGCGGGCCCCAAGGACGCCGGGCTGGACCCTGGCCAGCTCCACCAATAGGTCCAGCTCCGGACAGCTCACCTCGAAGTCGTCGCGGAGGCTGCGATGTGAGGCGTCCAGCATCTCCCCAAAGGCCTCCACGTCTCCCCGGCGCAAGGCCTCCACGCTCGCCAGGACGCGCCGCTCCTCCTCCACCACGTGGCGGGCGCGCTTGCGGAGGTTCGGCGGCAGGTCGCCACCGTGGCGGGCCAGGTCCTCAAGACTCACGTCGCGCAAAGCTGCAACGGGTCTGTCGCTGATGGCCGCCGACAGCAGCTCCGCCGCCTGCCGACACTCTTGCCGGCGGACGTTGTACTGAGAGCCCAGCAGTGCCCGCCGGACGCCGCTGTCGGCGACTACGAGGCGTAGGCCCTGCAGCGGCAAAGGCACGTTCTCATACTCCAGGGAGCGGCAGTCGATGAGGAGGGCATGCCCGGCCCGCCCTAGGACCGCCGTCATCTGGTCCATCACGCCGCAGCTCACCCCAACGAAGTGGTTCTCAGCCCGCTGGCCTAGGAGCGCCAGATCACGCCGATCGAGCCGCAGTCCGGAGGCGGCCTCGAAGGCGCCCAGGCACGCCACCTCCAGGGCCGCCGACGAAGAGAGGCCCGCGCCGATGGGCACGTCCCCCTGGAGGGCGGCGTCGAGCCCCAAGAGGCCGTGGCCGGCCTCCCGCAGGGCCCAGGCCACGCCACGCACGTAGTCGCTCCAGGGGGCCTCCGGGTCCCTCTCGATCTCTTGCAGGTCGAAGGCCGACTCCTGCTCGAAGTCCAGAGAGTACAAGCGCACGCGGCCATCCGGCCGGGGCGCGAACGCTGCCATCACACTGCGGTCGATGGCGACGGGCAGGACATGGCCCTCGTTGTAGTCCAGGTGCTCGCCGATAAGGTTCGCCCGACCCGGCGCCGCGGCGACAGCGGCCGGCGGCCGGCCGAAGCGCGACTGGAACGCTGCGGCCAGCCGGCGGAGCCGCGCGTCCTGCGGGACTGGCACCCCTAGGTCCTCGGCTCCGCCCACCGCAGCTCCTCCGCCTTCTGCTCGGGCAGGGTATCGTTGATGAAGGAGCCGGCGCCGGTCTCGCAACCGGCCAGATACTTCAGCTTGTCGCGGCTCCGGTACAGGGGACCGAACTCGACGTGGAAGTGACAGTCGGGGTGCTCCCGGCCATCCGTAGGCTGCTGGTGCATGACCATGGTGAAGGGCATGGGGAAGCCCCAGAGGTGGTCATACTTCAGGAGCACCGTCTTCAGGAGGCCGGCCAGCCCGTCACGCTCGCGAGGGCTGAGCTCCAACAGGGACGAGCGGTGCCGCCGGCTGACCAGATGCACCTCGTAAGGGAGGCGAGCGAAATAGGGCACGAAGGCGGTGAAGGCCTCGTTTTCGGCCACGAGGCGTGTCCGCTCGGAGCGTTCGCGCTCCAGGACGGCGCAGTGCAGGCAGCCGCCGGCTTCGGCCCGGAAGCGGGCGGCCGCCGCCAGCTCGCGCTCGACACGAGGAGGAAGGTATGGGAAGGCGTAGATCTGGCCGTGCGGATGGGTCAGCGTCACCCCGATCTCGCGGCCCCGGTTCTCGAAGATGAAGACGTAGGCGACCTCCGGCCGCGCCGCCAGCTCCCGATAGCGATCCCGCCAGACGTCCACCAGGCGGCGCACGACCGCCAAGGGCATCGCGCCCAGGGTCGAGTCGTGCTCCGGCGAGTAGAGGACCACCTCGCAGACGCCACTGCCCGCCGCCGCGGCGTAGGGGGCCGCGGTCGGAGGCGGCTCGGGGGCGTCGCGGCGGAAGCTCGGGAAGCGGTTCTCGAACACGACGAGCTCGTAGTCAGAGGCGGGCACCTCAGTGGGAGCCGAGGGGTCGCGGGTAGGACAGAGTGGACAGTACTCGGCCGGAGGCAGGAAGGTGCGCTCCTGCCGCTCGGTGGCCACGATGACCCACTCCTCCAGCAGGGGATGCCAGCGCAGCTCCATGCGCCCCGGCTCTGGGTCCGGCCCGGCGGTTGCCGGGGCAGGCTGGCCGCCAGCCACGACCAGCGGGGGCGGCAACCGGCCCTCAAAGGAGTAGTAGATGAGATAGCGGCCGTCGGGCTTGGTGATCCGGTGCCTGCGAAGGAACATGTTACGGCCTCAGCGATGGGAGCCGGTAGCGCCTGCCTGCACAGCCAGGGAGAGTCCCCAAGGAAGTCTAGCCTCCGCTCAACGAGCGGGCAACCGACAGCGTCGCATGACGGCGATTGGCGCAGGCCGCGAGCAACATCGAGCCAGCCGATGGGTGCCGGACAGAGTATAGACACGTTCTATGAAAACTGCTGAAATTGTCGCTTGACAGCCTGGACCAAAGATGGTATGTTGATAGATGCCCCAAGTGGCTAAGGGAACAAATCCCCGGGGCACGAATCCAGAGGAACCGAGGCAGAGGGCCCCAACCCGAAGCTCCGGAGAGACTGGAGGAGGGTGAAACCGGGGAGGCGGAACCAAGGTTACTTGGGGCGCTTCCTTTTCTCCAGCTCTCTCCGCGATCCAACGGCCGGTGCCGCCGCGAGTCCGGCCTGGGCGAAATCCCAAGGGCGCGCCGCGTACGCTTGCGACTAAACGATGGCAGTGGTGGCCTCTCAGGGACACTGGGGCCAGACCACGCCGCGCCTCAGCGCGGAAGCGGGTTCGGCGTAGCGGTCGGCAATAGCCGCGGCAAGGGTGCCAGCGTGGGCGTCGGCGTGGGAGAAGGTGCCGGGGTCTTTGTGGCCGACGGGGTGGCAGGCGGCACAACAATGGTCGGCCGAGAGAACGACGCACACTGCACGGCGAAGTTCTGTATCTCCCAAGGGTCGGCCGGGGGTGTCGAGGCCGGACGGTCGTCGTATTCGACCAGCCGCTCCTGAACGGGGGCTGCGCAGTTGCCGAAGGGTTGACCCACGTAGAACGTGACCGGCCCCGGCACAGGGATGTCATCGCCTTCTCTCACATCGAAGACGTAGAGGCCGCCGTTGCCGGTCGTTGTCTCGCCCCATCGGTCATGAGAATCCTTCCACCTCACCTCGACGAAGGGCTTAGGATCTCCCGTGTCGGCGTCTGTGACGATCCCCCACAGGCAGCCGCACGCCAAGAGGCCTATGGCGATGCTCAAGACTGCCATGATGCCGACTCGGTTCACGATGCACCTCCTGGTTGGCGCATTGCCCAGGGCGGTCACTTAGATTGCCCGCCACACGTCAACGTGGCGGCGGGATTGGCGTGTTGGTGGGCCATGACCGCGGCAAGGGCGTCGGCGTCGGAGGAGGCACCGGCGTATGAGTCGCAGCGGGCGGAGGAGGCTGGGGTGGCGGCCCATGAGGGCTTGGATGGATGGGCACCAGGCTGAAGTCCTGAATCTCCCAAAAGCTGGACGGGTCGTCCGGATCCGGATTGGGATTGTCGTCGTATGCGATTGCTCGCTGCTCCACGAGTGGTTGATAGCCGGGCGCGGTGACAGTGAAGGTGACGGGGTCCTTCTGGGGCACGGGACCTACCGTCCAGTCGAAGATATACAGGCCCTCCGCGAAGGGCAGCCCGGTCGTCTGGGAGTTCGAGTGTCCGGAGCCATCCACCCATGATACCGTCGCGCCGGACACCTCGGTGCCGGTCTGGGCGTCTCTAACGTGCCCCCACAGGCAGCCGCACGCCAGAAGAGCGGTTGTGATACTGAGCATAACTGCGATAGCCAGGCGCTTCACGATGCACCTCCTGGTTGGCGCACTGCCCAGGGCGGTCATCTAGGTTGCCCGCCACACGTCAACGTGGCGACGGGACCGGTGTGTTGGTGGGCCATGACCGCGGCAAGGGCGTCGGCGTCGGAGGAGGCACCGGCGTATTGGTCGGAGGGGGTGGAGGAGGCTGGGGTGGCGGCCCATGAGGGCTTGGATGGATGGGCACCAGGCTGAAGTCCTGGATCTCCCAGAAGCTGGACGGGTCGTCCGGATCCGGATTGGGATTGTCGTCGTATGCGACTACTCGCTGCTCCACGAGTGGTTGATAGCCGGGCGCGGTGACAGTGAAGGTGACGGGGTATTTATGGGGGATCGGACCTACCGTCCAGTCGAAGATATAGAGGCCCTCCGCGAAGGGTAGCCCGGTCGTCTGGGAGTTGGAGGTTCCGTTGCCATCGACCCATGATACCGTCGCGCCGGACAGCTCGGCGCCGGACTGGGCGTCTCTAACGTGCCCCCACAGACACCCGCACGCCAGAAGAGCGGTTGCAGTACTGAGCATAGCTGCGATGGCCAGCCGCTTCACGGTGCACCTCCTGATAAGGCTACTTGCAGAGGACACCTCTATCATACACCGTCGGGTCAAGACCTCGACGCTTGCTGTGGATGTCCTTCAAAAGCAGGAAGGGGCGAAAGGCAAGAAAGACCTAGGCCTCGGGCAGTTGGTTGGCAGGGGTGGACTTGGGGTTCCTCTTCTTGGCTCTTGACCGCTTCTTTGGCCGCACCAGCCCCGGCATCTGCCAGGGGCCGTCCTCCATCCACTCCTTTCGCAGGGTGGCAATGAAGGGCAGGTTCCGGTAGACCTGGCGGTAGTCCAGCCCGTAGCCCACCACGAACTCGTCCGGCACCTCGAACCCCACATAGTCCAGGGGCACGTCCACCAGCCGCCGCGCCCGCTTGTCTAGGAGAGCGCAGACGCGGACGCTCGCCGGCCGGCGGGCCTGGAGGTAGTGGAGCAGCGTCGTCAGGGTCATCCCTGTGTCGACGATGTCCTCCACCACCAGAACGTCCCGCCCCTCGACGTTCTCGTCCAGGTCCTTGAGGATGCGGACGGCGCCGCTCTTGTCCCCCTCGTACGAGGAGATGGCCATGAAGTCAACGGCCAGCGGCAGCGACACGTGGCGCATGAGGTCGGCCATGAAGCAGGCGACGCCGCGCAGGACCCCTACCAGCAGCGGCGCCCGGCCCTTGTAGTCCTTGGTGACCTGAGCCCCCAGCTCGTTGACCCGGCGCTGGAGCTGGCCCTCGGTGATCAGCACCCGGTCGATGGCCTGGATGGCCTCCGGCGAGGGCGGCCCGTAGCCGTACTTGGTGAGGAGCCGCAGGTAGTCACGCTTGTTGAGGAACTTCACCGTCACGTCCGGATAGAGCTCTCGCAGGAGGCGGAGCTTGCGGTGCTTCTCCGTCACAAGCGACTGCTTCAGGGTGGTGAGCTCCACGTAGACATCGAGGTCGGGGAGATAGAAGTCGGGTGTGAAGGCCTCGACGACGCGGTCCCCTTCCCAGCGGAGGGGGAAGGAGCGCGGCTCGTACTCCCAGGCTACCCCGTAGAAGTCCAGGATGCGGGCGAACTCGGCTTCGCTCTCGTGGGCGAAGCGGACGGCGGTGGCGGAGGCCCGCCTGGAGTCATTCTGAACGCCGGCCTCACTCTTCTGCCCGGTTTCGCCCGCAGGCCGCTGCTCGGCCATCTTCGGCCCAAGTGTAGCACCCCTTTTCGAAACGCGCTATCGGTGCGCGCTCGGCCAGGCTGTCCCGTAGGTCACCCTTTCGACCCTCCGGTGGGCAAGACATCACACACGGGTCGCCTGTAGGGCTTGTATCTGGATGAGTAGACGGAGAGCTGCCAGGCCGCTCAGTGACACAACCACCCGCAGCGGCTACACTGGCGCCGCGCCCGCCTGTCGGCGGACAGGCCTGCCTGCCGCAAGGCAAGGCCGACATCTGCGTTCACCCGGAGGACTTCATGAGCCGGTACGTCCTCGCCCTGGACCAGGGCACCTCCAGCTCCCGAGCCATCCTCTTCGACGAGGAGGCCCAGCCCGTCGCCTCACATAGCCGCGAGTTCCCCCAGATCTACCCCCAGCCCGGCTGGGTGGAGCACAACCCGGAGGACATCTGGGCGTCGCAACTGGAAGCGGCCCAGGCTGTCCTGCGCGAGGCCGGCATCGCCGCCGGCGAGGTCGCTGCCATCGGCATCACCAACCAGCGAGAGACCGCCGTGGTCTGGGAGAAGAGCAACGGCCGGCCCCTGTGCAACGCCATCGTCTGGCAGTGCCGCCGAACCGCCGGGCTCTGCGATGCCCTCAAGGCCCAGGGCCGCGAGCCCTTCATCCGCGAGCGCAGCGGGGTGGTGGTGGACGCTTACTTCTCCGCCACCAAGGTGCAGTGGATGCTCGGTCACGTCGAGGGGGCGCGCGCCCGCGCCCAGCGTGGGGAGCTGCTTTTCGGCACAGTGGACGCCTGGCTCATCTACCGGCTCACCGGCGGGCGCGTGCACGCCACCGATGCCAGCAACGCCTCTCGCACGATGCTCTACAACATACACAGCGGCCGGTGGGACCCCGACCTCCTGGCCGAGTTCGGGGTGCCGGCGTCCATGCTGCCGCAGGTGTGCCCCTCCAGCGGTGTGCTGGGCGAGACTGAGCCGGCCCTGCTGGGAGCCGCCGTCCCTATCGCCGGGGTGGCCGGCGACCAGCAGGCAGCCCTCTTCGGCCAGGGCTGCTTCCAGGAGGGGACCGCCAAGAACACCTACGGCACCGGGGCTTTCGTCCTCCTCAACACGGGCCGCCGCCCGGTCCCCTCAGAGAAGCTCATCACGACCGTGGCCTGGGGGCTGGACGGGGAGCTCCACTACGCCCTGGAGGGCAGCATCTTTGTCGCCGGGGCCGCCATCCAGTGGCTGCGCGATGGCCTCCGCATCCTGGAGGACGCGGCCGAGAGCGAGACCCTGGCCTCGGCCGTGGAGGACAGCGGCGGCGTCTACCTGGTGCCCGCCTTCGTCGGGCTGGGCGCTCCCCACTGGGACATGTACGCCCGCGGCGCCATCCTGGGCCTGACCCGCGGCACCACTCGCGAGCACCTGGTGCGCGCTGCCTTGGAGTCTATCGCCTTCCAGACCCGCGACGTGCTCGAGGTCATGGAGGCTGAGTCGGGGATCGCCTTCCCCGACCTACGGGCCGACGGCGGTGCCGCCCGCAATGACCTCCTCATGCAGATCCAGGCCAACGTGCTGGGCCGGTCCGTCCTTCGCCCCGCCGTCACGGAGACGACGGCCCTGGGAGCGGCCTACCTGGCCGGACTGGGGGTCGGCCTGTGGAGAGACATGGATGAGGTGGCCCGTCACTGGCGGCTGGACCGCCGCTTTGAGCCGGAGATGACCGAGGAGCGCCGCCAGGAGATCTATGAGGGCTGGCAGCGGGCCGTGCAGCGCGCCCGGGGCTGGGCGCAGAGCTAGAAGGGCCTGTTGAGAAACCCCTTCTGTTCTGTCACCCTGAGCGAAGCGAAGGGTCTCCGTGAACCGGATTCTTCGCCTCGCCTGCCTGCCGGCAGGCAGGCTCAGAATGACAGCCCTGCGACAAGGTCCGTTCTCAACAGACCCTGGAAGACGGAGCACAGACGTCACGGCTTGGCGGAGGGGACAGTCTCCGTCTCCTCATGGTCCACGACCAGTTCCTCGCCCTCCCAGCGGTAGTAGGTGTGACGGAGCTCGCTGGGGCAGCAGAGGGGATCCTCGGGAGCGTAGACGGGCTGCGTCTCCACCAGAATCCCGTCCTCGACGCTAACCATGACCCGCCCGGCCTCCGGCTTCACAGCCAGGATCTCTTCTAGGTCACCGTCACGATAGCCGAGGATGGCGTAGGCGATGTCGCCGCCGGTACCGCCGGAACTCACGGGCACCACCGCCTCCTCGACGCCATCGCCCGTCAGGTCAGCGAGGATGACCTCGTCAGGGAGCAGGCTGCCGCCGGTATCCTCCACCAGGTCCTCCACGGCTGGCACCTGGGAGAAGTCGACCTCGTCGATGTCGGGTGCGGGGGGAACGGTGGTAGCTGTCGGCTCCGGCAGAGGCGACGACGTGGCTTCCGGCACCCCCTCCTCCCCCTCCTCCTCGAGCCAGCCACAGGCAGACAGAACCAGCCCGGCCACCAACAGCAGCACCAAGCCGCTCGCCCAGCCCGGCAGCCAGCAATAACCCCCGCTACGATAGCTCCCGCGAAATCCTGCCACAGACTTTGCCTTCATAGCCCGGCGTAGCCTCCTCAGGAGATGGTCCCTTCCCAAACGTTGTTGGCTGGGTCCGCATCCGGCGGGTCGGTCATCTCCACCACCACCCGCACCTGTGTCCCCGGCAGCGCTGCCACGCCCATGACCTCCACCGTCTCGAAGCCCAGCGGCTCGATGGTGAGCTGATATGTGGATTCAGCCGCCGGCTCGCCCGCATCCCCAAGGAAAACCGTGACCGCCGCCGTCACCTGTATCGCCGGAGCGGCGGTGGGGTTCTGGATGACCACCCTCAGCCGGGGCGCATCAACGGCCCGGAAGACGCCGTGTACCGACAGGTCCAGGGCTACATCGGGTGCGAGCTGCTTCGCCAGCCCGTTGTTGTCGTCGTCTTCCTCAGGGATGACGTTGTTGGGATCCGCCACGGCGAGCAGCAGCTCTGGCCTGTAGATCACCTGGTTCTCGAAGATGACCTCTACGCTGGCCCCCGGCAGCAAGGCCTCGCCCAGCGTCACCTTCTCAGCCGTCACGCCGCGGACCCGGAATTCAACCTCCTGGCCGGCCGGTAGCTCGCCTCCTCCCTTGTTGCCCAGGCGCAGCCCCACGCGATCGCTGGAAACGAACGTGTCCAGCACCACCAGGTCGGGGAGTCCAAGAGGCGATGTGACCGTCGCCGCGGGCAGTGTCGGCGTAGGCGGGACCGGCGTCGGCGTCCCGGCTGGCTGGGTGGGAGACGGGGCCAGCGGCGTCTCGTCCGGGGGCAGCGTAGTCTCCCCCGATGGCGTGGCCTCCTCCGGCGGCGCGGTGGGCACCTCCGCCGTATCCTCGGGGGCCGGACCGCCGTTCGACGGCGTCGCCGTCGGTCCCGACGGCGAGACGGCGGACAGAGTGCCGCTGCTTGGAGTACGAGCCACGGTGACGGTGCGGGAAAAGGGGGTACGCGTGGGCGGTCGGACAATACCGGGTTCGTCCTCGCCTTCGGCGCAGAAGGCAAGGACGAGAGCAGCCAGGCCGGCCCCCCCAACAAGAGCCGCCAGCGACGCGGCGACCGGCCAGCGAATGGTCACGGAAGGCTCCCCCTCTGGGCCCTTTCCCGGGTCGGGCGGACGACCCCAGTCCCGACCGATGGAAGCCTAGCTCGCCACCACCTGCGCAGCATAGTCCGGCGGGCATCCTCTTGGCAAGAGCAACCACGGAATGCCCGGCGTGGTTATCTCGTCGGCGTGCCTCCCGATCCTGCTCCCAGACATAGCGGGACGGATGCTCAGGGCCTGCGCGGAGCACGAAGAAAGAAGCCGGGGGAGTATCCCTAGTGGGGACAGGCAGGAAGCGTGGTCGGTCGACAGATCACTCGGATGTCGCAGCCTGACCAGGCTGCCCCGCTCCCTGTCAACAGCCGGGCTGGCCGTGGTGCCCGCAGCAACCCCTGAGGTAGCGTACCTTGAGCCAGTTGTTGCGCAGAACCAGCCATATCTTACGGCCCAGGGGCATGGGCTGCGACATGTTCGTGAAGAAGCTTCCAAGACGGTTCATACTCGACGCCCCGGGACGCGCCGTCGTGAGCAGTGGACACCTACGAGCAGATACGGGTCCTCAAGAAGGAGACAGCGGCAGGGGAGCCCAAGGCTCGGCACCTGCCGCTACTACTCTCTTCGTGGCGCGCTCGGCGGGACTCGAACCCACGGCCTCAGCCTCCGCAGGGCTGCGCTCTATCCAGCTGAGCTACGAGCGCGCGAAGACAAGAAACAAGCAACAGGCAACAAGGCATATCCATACCCCCTGTTGCGTGTTCCTTGCTGCATTTTGCCAAGTTTGGTGCCGAAGGGGGGATTTGAACCCCCACGCCCATACGGGCACTACGCCCTGAACGTAGCGCGTCTGCCATTCCGCCACTTCGGCATCGCCTGGCGCCGGCGACCGGGTCCGGGGACTCCACATCCCTAAGCCCCCGGCCTCGATAGCAGCGTCAGGAATGGTGGGCGGTACAGGGCTCGAACCTGTGACCTCTTCCGTGTGAAGGAAGCGCTCATACCAACTGAGCTAACCGCCCCGGCTTCAGACAACGGCAATTCTAGCAGCGGCGCCAACGAGCGGTCAAGGCCTGTGGTGTTCCAGACATGTGAGACAGAGAGGGGGGTGGACGAACGCCGGGCCCACTGTAGGGCAGGCAGAGAAAACACCAACCTACAGCTACGGGAGGCCCGACATGCACCAGCCTGGCACACCCTGGCCCGCAGCGACAAGGGTCAGCTTCATCGTTGCCTTCGAGGAACTGCGTCGCCACTACCACTACCCTCGCCTGCGCGCCCGCCGCTTCTGTGAGGTGAGCGAGGAGCGCTGGGATGGCATCGGCCCGGGACCTCCGGAGGAATGGGAGCGAGGCTTGCAGGATTGCGTGCGGTTCTACAACAGGAGACGTCAGCACAGCCCCCCAGGGCTACACGCCACCCACGGCGTATCCTTCGGAGCGCCTACCCCGACCCCGGATCTCTCACGTGTCCTGAAACACTGCACGCGGGTGCAACGGCGGCTACAGTCCACGCGCCGTTGACACCTCCTGGCCAGGGCGTATGATGGCGCTGCGCACTGCACTATCGTTCCCCGTTGCACGACCGGGAGGTGCCAACGTGACCTCAGAACCTTCCCTCGAGCAGGAGGTGGAGAAGGCGGCTCGGACCATCCACGCCTCCTCATACGCCATCGCCCTCGTGGGGGCGGGCATCTCCGTAGAGAGCGGCGTGCCGCCCTTCCGGGGCCCCGGCGGCCTCTGGACGAAGCACGGCGAGCCGCCCATGGACGGCTACCAGCGCTTCATGGCCGACCCCCGCGCCTGGTGGGCCGACGTCCTGTCCCGCCAGGGCGAGCACACCGAGTTCATGAAGGCCCTGGAGGAGGCCAAGCCCAACGCCGCCCACCATGCCATGGCCGAGCTCGAGAAGATGGGCACCCTGAAGCACACCATCACGCAGAACATCGACAACCTGCACCAGGTGGCAGGCAGCATCGCCATCACCGAGATCCACGGCAACCGCCTTAAGCTGCGCTGCGTCGCCTGCAACACCCGCTGGCCCCTGGGCGAACTGCCCACCGATGAGATACCGCCGCGCTGCCCGCACTGTAATGGCGTGGTCAAGACCGACACCGTCATGTTCGGCGAGCCCATCCCCATGGACGCCCTGGAGTCCTGCCAGCGGGAGTCGCGCCTCTGCGACTGCATGCTGCTGGTGGGCACCTCGGCCGTGGTCTACCCGGCGGCGGAGTTCCCCGTCATCGCCTTCCGGCGGGGAGCGAAGCTGATCGAGATCAACCCGATGGAGACGCCGCTATCCGACTTCTGTGCAGCCGTCCTGCGCGCCCCCGCCGCCGAGATCATGCCCAAGCTGGTGGAGCGGGTGAAGGCGCTATCGGCACCGCCGGAGTAGCGGGCACCGTTGCTGGTGGACACGACAGAGTAAGCGGTGCTTCCACCCGAGGGGACCTACCGTCTGTGCTCGGCCCCATGCTCGGGGGCTCTGTGCTTGCCCTCTTGCCCTCACTTGGCTGAGCCCACAACGAGGTCAGCCACCCATCGGAGCCTGCGCCGGTTCTACCATAACAGCTATCCCAGACCCGTGGCTTCCTCTCGACGTGCGCGGCCGTTCACGCCCGTGGTAACATGCCGCCGTGACCTTCTCCATCGTCGCCCGCGACCCGCAGACCGGCACCCTGGGTATCGCCATATCGACGGCAATGCCTTGCGTCGGCGCTGGCTGCCCTTATGTCAAGACTAGCGTCGGCGCCATCGCCTCCCAGGCCTGGACCAACCCACGTCTCGGCGTAGACGGCCTCAAGCTCCTTGGGCTGGGCCTCAGCCCCGAGGTCGCCATTACCACCCTGCTGAACGAGGACGAGGGCGCAGCCAGACGCCAGGTCGGCGCTGTGGATGCCTGGGGCCGCGTCTTCGCCTACTCCGGCGTCGAGTGCGTCGGCTGGTCTGGCCACCGCACGTCCGCCGAAGGCGGATCCGCCTCTGGCGGAGGCCACCAATACTCGGTTCAGGGCAACATGCTGGTGGGCGGCGAGACCATCGAGGCCATGGCCGCCGCCTTCGAGAGGACGGAAGCCATGCTGCCCGCCCGGCTGATGGCAGCCCTAGAGGCCGGCCAGGCCGCCGGTGGCGATAAGCGCGGTCGCGTGTCGGCGGCCATCATCGTGCGCGCACCACCCAGCGCCTTGTGGGAAGGCATCGACGCCCGCGTGGACGAGCACCCCGACCCTGTGGCCGAGCTGCGCCGCATCTTCAACGTCGTCCAGGAGCACGCCCGCGAGATGCAGGCCGAGCTGGAGAGGCTGCGGGAGGCGAGAGGGAAGTAGGTAGATGGGCGAGGCGAGTGCTGCCCGCTCAGCCAGCCCTGAGCCCTCCTCGAATGCCATCGCAGCGCCATTCCTCGCCGCACCCTCCTTAGGCGATAATAGGCTGCAAGCGGCTGCCAGGGCGCAACCGCGGTGGAGGTTGCATGCCAGGCGTAACCATCGTCGGGGTGGGGCCGGGAGACCCCAAGCTGCTGACCGCAGAGGCCCGCGAGGTACTCACGGCCGCCGCCGAGGTCCATACGCGCACCACCCGCCACCCGGCCCTGGCCGCGCTCCCAATCTCGACAGCGGTCATCCCGCTGGAGACGCTGTCGGCAGGCGAGTCCCCTCCTGATGACGCCTGCGCCGGCCTGGTGCAGGCCCTCCTTGCGCTCGGACGCCGGCCGCAGGGGGTCGTCTATGCCGTCCCCGGCCACCCTCTGGTCGGCGACAGCGCCGCCGCCAGCCTCATCGACGCCTGCCGCCAGGAGGGCCTGCCCTGCCGGGTCGTTGGCGGCGTCAGCCTGCTGGAGGCGGCCTGCGAAGCGCTGGGCATCGACGCCGTCGCCGCGGGCTTGCAGCTCGTCGACCCCCTGAACCCGCGGCCGGACCCCGCCCGGCCAGCGCTCCTTGCGCCGCTGCCCGGTGTGCCGCTCCTGGCAGCTCTGCGTGACCGGCTCCTCGATCTCTACCCGGCGGACCACGCCGCCGTAATCATCACGACCACCCGACCCCAGCTACACGAAGGAGCGCTCGCTGACCTGGCGGACGCGCCGTCGCCGGACGCGCCTGCCTGCCTCTACCTTCCGGCCCTCCCACCCGACCGCAACTTTCGCACTTTCGGCGGCCTGGAGGGCATCGTCCGCCGCCTGCGGGCTCCCGGCGGCTGCCCCTGGGACCGCGCCCAGACCCACGAGAGCCTGAAGCCCTTCCTGTTGGAGGAGACCTACGAGGCCCTCGTCGCCCTGGACGAAGCCGACCCTCACAAGCTACGCGAGGAGCTTGGCGACCTTCTGCTGCAGGTCCTGCTTCACACGGAGATCGCCGGCGAGAGCGGCGAGTTCCGCCTCGCCGACGTGGTGGAGGGCATCGGGCGCAAGCTGATCCGGCGCCACCCTCACGTCTTCGCCGACGTTCAGGTCGATACGCCGGAGCAGGTGGTCAGCAACTGGGAGGCCATCAAGCGCCACGAACGCGATGAGCGGGGTGAGGGCGGTCCCCTCCTGGCCGGCGTGCCGCGAGCCCTGCCCGCCCTGGCTCTCAGCCAGGCGCTCCAGAACCGGGCCAGCAGGGTTGGCTTCCGGTGGCCCGACGTGCAAGCCGTGCTGGAGAAGCTGGTCGAGGAGGCGGAGGAGCTATCGAGAGCGGAGGACGCCGGCCAGCGGCGGGACGAGCTGGGGGACGTACTCTTCGTGCTCACCAGTGTCGCCCGCCAACTGGGCGTCGATGCCGAGGAGGCTCTGCGCCTGGCCGCCGGCCGGTTCCGGGAACGCTTCACCCGCATGGAGTCGCTGGCCCGGGAGCATGGCCGTGAACTGGATGCGCTCTCGCTGGAGGAGATGCTGGCTCTGTGGCAGGAGGCGAGGTCAATGGGTGATTCACATTGAGGTCGCGCGTATGAAGGAGAGAGCTTCAGGCATCGTGATAGCGCCCACATGGCCTGCCCGTTCACATCAGGATCGAGGATGAACATGCGACGCGGAGCCCTGATATTGACACTCGCCTTCCTCGCGACTGCGTGCTCTCAGACTTCCACGCCCGGGCCAGCAGCAACGAACCCCCCTGAAGAAGCGCCATCGCCTATCGCGGCGGCTACGGCCACGGCGGAGCAGCCACTGCAAGAGACGCCCCCTGTCCCCGACGAGTACCAGGCCCTGTATGCCAGTCTGGAAGAAAGCCTTGAGAGCTTCCACGACTATCTTGGCGAGCACTGGGATGGCACTACAGGCAGCACGGTGTTCGCCGCCGAGCTTCTAGTTGCCAACGGCAACCGGGGCGACGTGCTGCTACAACCTGCAACGATGGCAGGGGTTGACTTCTACCTGGACCGCCTACAAGAGCTGGGTGTACAAGGGGTAACGGTGGCAATCTCTTCCCCCCTGCTGCGCCCTGACTTCCCGCGCTCCGCCGAATACCTCCGGTTCTTCCAGGGAGTTGCCGAGGAAGTCCATCGCAGAGGGCTGAAGCTACTGATCGAGAGCGGCCCTGTCTTTCCAGACCCCGAGTACTCCCGACTCCAGGTTGACTTCTCCGGCTTCACAACCGAGACATTCTTCCAGGCCAAGAGGGAGCAGTTGCTGCTCATCGCACGTGAGGTGCG
>Ga0315289_10001468_pt1 | contig 36773 bp, 24 predicted proteins | sample YL17G11_40_MG_FD_203452 | JGI IMG/M metagenome (GOLD analysis project Ga0315289, IMG submission 203452) | Sediment microbial communities from Yellowstone Lake, YNP, Wyoming, USA - YL17G11_40 | ecosystem: Environmental > Aquatic > Freshwater > Lake > Sediment | place: USA: Wyoming | collected...
AGGATAAGCGTAACCAGGCTAATACGACCGTGCGGTGGCACTTCACGACAGCCGATGCACGAATCAAACTCAGAAGACTCTACCCTGAGATAATCACGCATAACTAACTTAACAAGGCACTAGCTGCGCCTTCCTGGCCAATATCGTTAGTAATGATGAGCACATCGTCGCCGTATTCCATGTGCAGTTCCAATGCCGAAGCGATTATCCAATCGTCTGGAACGTCCTTATTCAAACCATGATCTGCGAAGGCGATCACAGGCGAGCGCGGCTCACGTCGGAGCCATACGTTTTCTCGTATCTCCGCTTTCATCTCCTCGCCCCACACTTTGTGTAAGTACCTCAGCACGGTGTCAGCGCGCGTAGACTCGCGCCTGGAGGCCCGACGGTCCTTGTGGGTGTTCAATTCGCTGATAACCGTGCGCGTCAGCACGATCTCGACCTCCTTGGCATCTACTGCCTCAAGCCAATCAATCTCAGGCAACAGCCTATAGTGAAGCAGGATGCTAGTATCTAAGACGACTATTCGCGTGGTACTTCCAGAACCCATCGCACACTATCTCCAACACACCTGAAGCAAGTCTACTCGAGATGTCACCCAGTATCAGGATAGGCTGAAAACAGCGCAGTTGAGCATCGCCATCCAAAGTCATCACCTGGCTCGGTGCTGAGAAGGCTCTGCTCACCTCGAGATCCCCGGACGGCCCGGGAGATACGTGTTCCAGCATTGCCTGTTCACACCAATGTTCCATACCTACACGACGGTTTCCTGCGCACCCATGAATTCTAGCGGATGCCCTCGATAGCCCCCGCTACTCCACTCGCCACACACGCAGACACCTGCAAATCGCCGGCAAGGAGTTCGATAAGGCAAGTTCCAATCGATCTCCGATCTGGCGCGTGAGATAGGACTTGACCCATGCTTCGCTCCTGCCACTTCTTGCGAAGTGTCATGAGCTTCTACGAGCGTAGCCTGCGTCTTGTTTCTCGCGCTTTGGTCCCCTGCAGGCGGGATACTTCGGCGCTAGCTCGTTAGGTGTCTCCTGGTGACCCGAACACCGACGTCCTTCGCCTCAGTAAGCGCTCCAGTCCGCGGAGGAAACCAGGAGCAGGCCGTCGGGCTCCGGAATCCCGGTTACCAGGGCGTAGCTCCCCTGAGGCGGCGTCTCCCCAGCTTCCCCTTTTATGGTTCACTATGCTACAATACCCTTCGGCACGGTCGGGTCGGTTACGGATTCCGATTGTGAACTTTTCCTGAAACAAACCGTGCTGGGAAACCGTTAAGAATTCTGGTACAGAAGGAGAAGTAAAGTTGGTTCCCAATATCTTTGCTCGCGATGTTGTTTATTGTCTTCTGCTTGTTCTTTTGCTCACCATAATCGCGGCTTCCAGTGAGGTTCAGGCTGCGCCGAAACCTTCCGCGACGCACCTGCTCACGGAATATCTCGAAAATCCACTCGGCATAGATGTTCCCCAGCCTTGGCTCTCGTGGCAGCTCGGCCAGGATGTGAGGGGCGCCCGCCAGAGCGCATATCAAATTCAGGTTGCCGACAGCCTGGAGGCGCTCAAATCGGGCAAGGCAAACGTCTGGGACGGTGGAAAGGTCTTCTCAAACCAGACGGTGAACATTCCGCTTCCCGCCTCAGGCGGGCTGGCGAGCGGCATGCGCTGCTACTGGAGGGTGAAGGTTTGGGATGCCGATGGCGCTCCGAGCGATTTCTCCGCCCCGGCATGGTTCGAGATGGGCCTTCTGAACAAGGAGGATTGGCAGGGCGTCTGGCTGACCGCTCCCTTCGCCGGCAATGGCTATCACTCGGCGCTGGAATCGAAAGCCGATGTCGCCAAATGGGTGCAGATAGACCTGGGGGAGAGCAAAGAGTTCGCCTCGATCCGGCTATTCCCATGCCGCGCGCATAGTTGGTACGCCGACATCACCCCCGGCTTCGGCTTTCCCGTGCGATATCGGCTGGAAGCGTCGGACGAGCACGAGTTCAAGCAACCTGTGCTTTTGGTAGATAAGACGGATGCCGACTCCGCCGCGGCGGATGCCGGCGAGGAACCGGTTACCCTCAGCTTCGACCCTGTGAAAGCCCGCTATGTACGCCTGACCGTCACCAAGCTCTACACACAAGCCGACGGGCGGAAGCTTTTCGCACTCGGGGAGATTCAGATCCTGGATGCTATGAGCGCGAATTTGGCGCTTAATAAGCCGGTGCAGGCGCTCGACAGCTTTGAAGAAAGAGGCTGGGCGAGGAGCTGTCTCACCGATGGGTCCGCAGCCAACGGTTTCCCGCAGGGGGCCGCGCCCCTTTTGAGGTTCGAGTTCGCCCTGGATAAATCGGTCAAGCGCGCGCGGGCCTATGTGGCAGGCGCTGGCTACTGCGAGCTTTACCTGAACGGCGGAAAGGTCGGCGACAGAGTCCTCGACCCGGCATTCACGACTTTTAGCAAGCGGGTTCTCTACAGCGCATACGACGTGACCAATCAGGTCAAGCAGGGCCGGAATGCTGTCGGGGCCATCCTGGGCAAGGGCTGGTATGGCGGGCCTCCATGCGTCATCGCTCAGCTCAACATTGAGTTTAAGGACGGCACTCGCGCGAGCATCACCACAAACCCTGACTGGAAATACGACCTCGGCCCGATTGTGGATAACAGTGTAATTCACGGCGAGACCTACGACGCCCGTCTCGAGCAGCCGGGGTGGGGTACGCCCGGATTTGATGACTCCAAATGGCGGCCTGTGCTTGTGGCCGATCCTCCGACGGAGAGGCTGTCTGCCCAGATGATGCCGCCGATTCGTGTAGTTGAGACGATCAAACCAAAGAAGATGAGGCGACTGAAGGACGGGAGTTGGGCTTTCGACTTCGGGCAGAACTTTTCGGGCTGGTGTCGGCTGAAGGTCTCCGGCCCGGCGGGAACCGAGGTAGTCCTCAAGCACGCCGAGCTCCAAAATCGCGATGGAACGCTGGGCCTGTTTACAATCCGCGCGGCCAAGGCCACGGACCGGTATATCCTGAAAGGCGAAGGCATGGAGACCTACGAGCCGCGCTTCACGTACCACGGGTTCCGGTACGCGCAGATAAGCGGCCTTCCAGGCAGGCCGGCCCTGGGCACGCTGACCGGCTGCGTCGTGCATACCGACCTCCCCAGACGAGCCGCGTTTGAGTGCTCAGACCCACTGATCAACAAGATACAGTCGAATTGCGTATGGGGATACAGAACCAACTGGCACAGCATACCGACGGACTGCCCTCAGCGTGAGGAGCGACAGGGCTGGATGGGAGATGCTCACGCGGCCGCCGAGACCGGGCTATATAACTTCGACATGGCAGCGGCATTTAGGAACTACGTCCGGAACATGCAGGATGAACAGGGCGAAGACGGCAGAATACCGGATACCGCGCCGCATACTTGGGGCAATAATCCGGGCGATCCCACGTGGTCTGGGGCCTATACCTTCATCCCGTGGGACGTCTATCGCCATTCCGGTGACACCCGGATCCTGGAGCGCCACTACGAAGGCTTCAAGCGCTATCTGGACAACCTTCAGTCGAGGGCTAAGGACTACATCATCAGTCACCTCGGCTATGGCGACTGGGTATCGGTTGGCGGCTGGACGCCGTTGGAGCTCATGCACACCGGTTCCTACTATCGCAGCGCCTGGATTGTCGCACGGTGCGCCGAAATCCTCGGCCACTCCGAGGACGCGAAGAAATACAATCAGCTTTGCTCCAAGATCGCTGAGGCTTTCAATGCCAACTTCTTCCATCCGGAGACCAATAACTACGCTGGTGGCAGCCAGTTTTCGAACGCCTTGCCCCTTTATCTGAACATCGTGCCTGAGGACAGGCGGAAAGCGGTCGTAGATAACCTGGTGAACGACATCATGGTGAAGTACAAAGGCCATCTGAGCACAGGCTTCCCCGGCACCAAGTACCTGATGGATGTCCTTTGCAACGAGGGCCATGCCGATGTCGCCTACACCATTCTAATGCAGCGGAGCTTCCCGAGCTGGGGCTACATGATCGAGTGCGGCGCGACCACCATCTGGGAGTACTGGGAGCTCACCGGCATGATGTCGCAGAATCATCCGGCACTCGGCTCCGTCAGCGGCTGGTTCTATCGGATGGTCGCAGGCATCGTCCCAAGGGCGGACACTCCAGGCTACGAGTGCTTCGACATCAAGCCGTTCGTGGCAGGCGACCTTAAGGAGGCGAAGGCTTCACTCAATACCATCCGGGGTCTGGCAGCCTCACATTGGAAGCGGGATGAGCGCGGCATATCCCTCAATGTTACCATTCCGGCGAACACGCAGGCATCGGTTTGGGTGCCGAAGGTCGGCTTGGCGAATATAGAGGTCGAGGAAGGCTCTGCTGTGGTCTGGCGCAGCGGCAAGTTCATCCCTGGCGTCGCCGGGATAGCCGGCGCATCCGATGCCGGCGATTGGATCAGGTTCGAGGCAGGCTCAGGCGACTACTCGTTCAGGCTGGCGCGCCCGTAGGGTAGGAACATCGAACGCCTAACATCCAGTACCCACCGCGGCGGATCGTCGAATTCGCTCTGTGAAAAAGGAGAGGTGAAGTTGCATTCCAATTTTTCCGCCTGTCGTACCGCTCGCTATTTCCTGTTTATTGTCCTGCTCGTTCTAATTGCAGCTTCCAGTGAGGTTCAGGCTGCGCCGAAACCTTCCGCGACGCACCTGCTCACGGAATATCTCGAAAATCCACTCGGCATAGATGTTCCCCAGCCTCGGCTCTCATGGCAGTTCGTCCAGAACGCCAGGGGCGCCCGCCAGAGCGCATATCAAATTCAGGTTGCCGACAGCCTGGAGGCGCTCAAATCGGGCAAGGCAAACGTCTGGGACGGTGGAAAGGTCTTCTCCAGCCGGAGTGTGAACATTCCGCTTCCGGCTAAGCAGCTACGGAGCGGCATGCGCTGTTACTGGAGGGTGAAGGTTTGGGATGCCGATGGCGCTCCGAGCGATTTCTCCGCCCCGGCATGGTTCGAGATGGGCCTTCTGAACAAGGAGGATTGGCAGGGCGTCTGGCTGACCGCTCCCATGGCCGACGGGTCGGCGTTTTTAGGTCCTCCGCAGGAGACGGCTCCTTTCTTCAGGTTCGAGTTTGCTCTGGATAAACCGGTAAAGCGCGCGCGGGCGTATGTGACCGGCCTGGGCTATTACGAGCTTTACCTGAATGGCGGAAAGGTCGGCGACAGAGTCCTCGACCCGGCATACACGACTTTTAGCAAGCGGGTTCTCTACAGCGCATACGACGTGACCAATCAGGTCAAGCAGGGCCGGAATGCCGTCGGGGCCATCCTGGGCAAGGGCTGGTATGGCGGGCCTCCATGCGTCATCGCTCAGCTCAACATTGAGTTTAGGGACGGCACTCGCGCGAGCATTACGACAAACCGAGACTGGAAGTACAGCCTCGGCCCGATTCTGGAGAACAGCATCTTTCACGGCGAGACCTACGATGCGCGGCTGGAGCAGCCTGGGTGGGATAGCCCTGGGTTCGAAGATTCCAAATGGCGGCCGGCGCTCGTGGCGCACCCTCCGACGGAGAAGCTGTCCGCCCAGATGATGCAGCCGATTCGCGTGGTGGAGACGATCAAGCCGAGGAAGCTCAGGCGTCTCAAAGACGGGAGTTGGGTGTTCGACTTCGGGCAGAACTTTTCGGGCTGGTGCAGGCTGAAAGTTTCCGGCCCGGCGGGGACTGAGGTAATCCTCAGGCACGCCGAGCTTGTCCATCCGAACGGAGCGGTGAACCAGGACAACCTTCGGGGCGCGAAGGCGACCGACCGGTATATCCTGAAAGGCGAAGGCGTGGAGATTTACGAGCCGCGCTTCACATATCACGGCTTCCGCTACGCGCAGATCGAGGGCTTCCCCGGCAGGCCGAACCTCGGCACGCTGACCGGCTGTGTTGTGCATACCGATTTCCCCAGGCGAGGAGCTTTTGAGTGCTCGAATCCTCTCCTAAACAAGATTCAATCAAACTCTGTATGGGGATACAGGACGAACTGGCACAGCATACCTACCGACTGCCCTCAGCGGGATGAGCGCCAGGGCTGGCTCGGCGATGCCCAATCAACCTCCGATATGGGATTCTACAACTTCGATGCTGCGGCGGCTTATACTAATTACCTCCAGGACATACAGGACGTGCAGGGCGAGGACGGCCGGATTCCGGATACCGTGCCATACGTTTACGGCCAAAATCCAGGCGATCCGATGTGGGCCGGGGCGTATCTCTTCATTGCCTGGGACCTGTACCGCCATTCCGGCGACAATCGGCTTCTCGAGAGGCATTATGAAGGCTTCAAACGCTATGTGGATATGCTAGCAATGGAGGCCAAGGACTATATCCTCACCCGCAACCAATACGGTGACTGGCTCTCACCGATTGAGGCAAAGGAGGATCGCGTACCCAAGGAGCTCATATCCACCTGTGCATTCTACCGCAGCGCCTGGATCGCCGCGCGTGTCGCCGAAATAATTGGACGTCCCGACGACGCGAAGAGGCATAACGACCTTTGCTCCAAGATCGCGAATGCCTTCAATGCCAAATTCTTCAACCCGGAAACCAACAACTATGGAAACGCCAGCCAGTTGTCGAATGCTTTCCCGCTTTACCTGGGGATCGTCCCTGAGGGCAAGCGGAAATCCGTTTTGGAAAACCTCGTGAAGGATGTCGTGGTGAATTGCAACGGGCATCTAAGCACCGGCTTTGTGGGCACTCGCCTTCTGATGGACGTCCTCTGCAATGAGGGCCGCGCCGATGTCGCCTATACCATCGTAACGCAGAGGGACTACCCGGGCTGGGGCTACATGATCGAGAACGGCGCAACCACCATCTGGGAGCGCTGGGATCTCAGGGTCGGCCGCGGCATGAACTCGCACAACCATCCGAACCACGGTTCCATCAGCGCATGGTTCTACCGCATGGTTGCAGGCATTATCCCAAGAGCGGACGCCCCGGGCTACGAGCATTTTGACATCAAGCCATTCGTCGCAGGCGATCTAAAGGAAGCGAAGGCTTCGATCAATACCATCCGGGGTCTGGCAGCCTCGCATTGGAAGCGGGACGGCGGCGGCATATCCCTCGATGTCACCATTCCGGCGAACTCGCGGGCATCTGTGTGGGTCCCGAAGGTCGGCCTGACGGATGTGCAAGTCAAGGAAGATTTTACAATAATCTGGCGCAATGGCAAGTTTATCCCTGGTGTCCCTGGGATAAACGGCGCATCCGACGCGGGCGACTGGATCAAGTTCGAGGTAGGTTCAGGCTCCTACTCGTTCTGGCTTGAGCCGCGCGGAGGCGCAGAAATTTTCCACACCATTTTGTTTCGGGAGCGGATGGGTCAGCGTGACGTACGTTAGGAAGCAATGGAATTGCGAGGAACCTGGCACGCGAGGGTATGCGCGGGCTAAATCCTATTTCCGTTTGGCTTTTCTATCCCTGCCTAAGGAGAGCCTGCGCCTTCGTTTCCTCGGCTCGCTCGCTGCTCGGAGGTCCGGGTAAAGCTCGAAAACTACCTCCTGGATGCTGGCGGCGACCGGGACTGCAAGCACCATCCCCACAAGTCCGAAGAGGCTTCCTCCCGCCATCAGCGCGAAAAGGCTCAGCACCGGATGCAGCCCCACCGACTTCCCCAGGATTTTAGGAGTGACCAGCATATCGAAGACGAGTTGGTTGAGCACCACCATCAGCGCCGCCATCACGATCGCATGGCCAAGTCCCTGGGTCGCCAGCGCCACCAGGAAGACCAGCAGCGTGATGATGATGGCTCCCAGGTACGGCACAGCGTAGAGGATGCCGGACAGCAGGCCGAGGATGATGCCGTATTTCAGGCCGGAGACGGTGAGAACGATAGTCGTGACAACGCCGAACAGCAGGCAGACGACCACCAGCCCGCGGACATAGCTGCTGAAAACCACGCCTACTTTGGAGAGAACTTCGGTCGTTCTCGCACGCCACTGCTGAGGGATGAACAGCGCCGCCCTCTTGCGCATCCGGTCAATGTCGTTCAGGAAGTAGAAGGCCACCAGCGGTATCAGGATCAGCCAGAGAGCTTTGGACAGGCTCGAGACTATCCAGTTGCTCGCGTACCCGATCCCGGCTATAACTTCCTGCTTCGCCCTCTCGCCATACTTGGTGAATGCCTCCTGGATAGTTGTTGGCAGCTCGAACTTAGTGAGGGTGGCGCGGTGCTTTTCCATAAAGTCTGAGGCGAAGGCGCCGAAGCGCTCGGCATATCCCGGAAGATCCTGCCCGAGCTGCTTTGCTTGATCAACCACAGGCGGGGCGAGGAATACCAGCCCCAGGATGAATGCTGCAAGGAAGACTATATAGACCACTGAGACTGCCAGTATCCGCGGGCAGCCGCGCTTCTGAAGGCGGTCGAGCAGGGGATCCAGCAGCCAGGCGATCGCAAATGCGATTGCAAAAGGTGGCAGAATACCCCGTACCAGATATAGAAAGATTGCTATGATAGCGATTGCTATTATGAGGAAAAGAAAGTAGGTCCTGGTCTGCAAGGTAGGCAGTCTCCTAATCGGACAGCAGCTCCTTAAGCCGCTTCAACGCTTTCTGCTGAAGGCGCGAGACGTGCATCTGAGAGATATTCAGCCTCTTCGCCACCTCTGTCTGCGACATGTCTTTGAAGAATCTAAGGTATATGATAGACCTTTCCCTCTGGTCGAGGCAATCCATGGCCTGGTTGAGGTCGCCGTACTTTTCCAGACTCTCCAAAGAGCCGTCTATGCCTCCAACAAACTCAGCGAGGCTCAAAGGCGCGGCTTCGCCTTCGTAGGCCAGCTTGCTGTCCAGGGATATTGTATCATACGCGTTGCTAAGTTCGATAGCCTCCAAAGTCTCTTCTTCGGAGGCGTCAACCGCCTGGGCAATCTCCTGGATCGTCGGGACCCGGCCTAATTTCTGCGACAGAGAGTCCACGGCTTTGTTGGCTGCGAGGTTCAGCTCCTGCAGGCGGCGCGGTACTTTCAAACTCCATGCTTTGTCCCGGAAGTGCCGGCGGATTTCCCCGACGATGGTCGGCGTCGCATATGTCGAGAACTTCGTGCCGCGGCTCAGGTCGAAGCGGTCTATCGCATTGATGAGGCCTATCGTCCCCACCTGCACCAGGTCTTCGACGGGCTCCCCGCGATTCATGAACTTCCCGGCGAGGAAGCGCACTAAATTCTGATGCATTATTACCAGGCGGTCTCTAACTCTCGGGTCCTTGGTCTCAGCGTATTTGGTGAACAGCGATTCGGCATCTTCGTCGGTCCGCTCGGATACGCCGCGTTTTTTCCGCATCGCCGTGTTCCTATCCTGCGTACTTTACCATTCTGACCAGAGTGCCGCCCTCTGGTGTGGGCTCGGTCTTGAATTCATCCACTAGCAGCTCCATCAACAAAGCTCCCAGGCCCTGCTCGTCCAGTTCCTCAGGTGATTTTACAGCTTCGGGAGCCTTCGGCGGATAGCCGACCTCATCCCTGACTTCTATCGTGAGCTTATTGTCCGAGATTTCGCTGCGTATAGTTATGTCTGTGTCCGTCTTGTTCGCCTTGATCGCTCGCTCTACTGCAGAGGTGCAGGCTTCACCTACGGCGAGCCGCACATCTTCGACCTGGTCGTAGGTGAATTTCGCTCTGCTGGCTACCCCCAGAATAGCCAGCCTGGCTACGCTGACGAACTCGGGCCGACTGGGAATTCTCAGCTCGACAACAGCAGGCCGTCCTTTATTCGACACTTTGCGCGCCCTCCTTGGGTTTCAACTTCTCGGCAGCTTCGTCTTCGGTTGCGTAGATGTCGAATATCCTGTCCAGGCCCGTGATCTCGAACACTCTTTTGATCCTGGGGTTCGGGCAAATCAGATCGAGAGCCCCGTTTCTCTCGCGGAGCCGCTTCAAACCGCCGATCAGCACACCCAGCGCCGTACTGTCCAGATAGTCAACGGCCGTCAGGTTCACCACGACGTGCCGCACGCCCTTGTCCAGCAGGTTAATGATTTGCAGCTTTAGCTGTGGCGCGGTGTACACATCCACTTCGCCCTCGAGGTCTATGATGGAAGCCGCATGGATGGATCTGGTGTTCACCTTAAGGTTCATCTGTTTCACCTTTCTCGGCAGGTTTAATAGCCGGATGCGACCGGCCGGCCGATCCGTCACATCCGGCCAACAGTCGTGAAGCAACTTATGATTCGGCTGCTTCTTCCGATTCTCGCCCCATTGCCTTCTGCTTTTCGGCCATAGCCTGCTTGCCCGACTCTATGGCCTGCTGAACCTTTGATTTCGTGGTTTCGACCAGGTCTTTGCTCCTCTTTACCAGCTCGTCAACCGACGTGCCGAGTTCGCCAACAACATCCTCGGCCCTCGACTTGAGGTCTTCGGCTGCCTTCTTAATGTCCTCTCGGGTTTCGGTTCCGGATTTCGGCGCAAACAGCAGGCCCGCCGCCGCGCCGATAATCGCCCCAAGCCCAATCCCGGCGAGAACGCTCAATAGGATGCTCTTTTCCTCATCGTTACTCATCAGATGTACCCCCTTTGTTGGTTTCCCGGTAGCCGCACAGGGTCTTTATTCCCTGCTTGACTCCCTCGTAAACACTTGTAAGCCCGACAGTCGATGATTTCACTGCTTTTACCGCTGTGTTTGCCAAAAATGCTGCATCCAGAACGCGTTCGGCCACCTCAGCTACCCTGCTCACACGCACGATGGTCTCGTTTATCGTACCCACAAGCCGCTCCACGTTATTTAGCGCCGCGCGGGTGTCATGCGCAGTGCCGGTCAATTCCTCCTCCGCCGTTTTGAGGAAGTGGGATAAATCCCGCACCACCTGTCCGATCCCGCGCATCTCTCGCAGGATGCCTCGCACGAGTACAACACTGGCCGCTGTGATTATCGCTATTGCCAGAGTTCCGACCACCAATAGAACCGTCTGCACTAGAAGACCTCCCGATGCGTGATGCGTAACGCGTAATGCGTAACGAGTAAAGGCTTCAATCTACTCCCATTCTGCCCCTGGATCCCTCGATCCCTGGAACCCTGGATCCCTTCCCTCACGCATCACGTTTTCTATCGTTCCGCCGCCGCCGACATCCTCGCTGTTGTAGAAGACCACCGCCTGGCCCGGAGCGATCGCCCTCTGCGGCTTCTCAAAGGTTATCCGGGCTTGTTCCTTTGCCCAGGGAGAAAGCAGGGCCTGCGAATCTTTCATATTATACCTTACCTTCGCGGTGACGGCAATCGGCTCGACGAGCGCTTCTATGGAGATATAGTTCAGGTCGGTTGCGATAAGGCCCGGCGCATACAGATCGGCTTCGCGGCCCACGACCACGGCATTGTCGGCCGGGTCTACCCGCACCACGTAGAGCGGCTCTCCCGCCGCTATACCGAGGCGCCTGCGCTGGCCCACGGTATAGAACGCGATCCCCTTGTGTTCTCCTATGACATTGCCCGCCGTGTCTAAAATCGGCCCTGGTTTCGCCACCTCAGGCGCCGCCGCTTCCAGAAACGCGCGATAGTTCCGATCCTCGACGAAGCAGATCTCCTGGCTGTCGGGCTTGCTCGATACCGCAAGGCCGAGTTGGGCTGCCAATCGGCGGGTCTCATCCTTGGCCATGTTCCCCAGCGGCATCAGCGTGTGTGCGAGCTGGTACTGGGTCATACTGTACAACGCATAGGATTGGTCTTTCGAGCGGTCTACGCCCCGCTTGAGCAGCCAGCGACCTCTCGCCTCGTCATGCGCAATCCTGGAATAGTGCCCCGTTGCAACGTAATCCGCGCCTAGCGCCTGCGCCTTCGCAAGCAGCGCCTCGAATTTCACAAAGCGATTGCACCGGATGCACGGATTCGGCGTCCGCCCCCGACGGTATTCCTCTATAAAATTGTCAATGACCAATTCTTCGAAGATGTCTTTGAAGTTCAGCACGTAATGCGGGATGCCCAGCCGCGCCGCCACTCTGCGCGCGTCCTCCACGGCGCTTAATGAGCAGCACGTGCGGCTGAACTTCTCCTCAGTCACCGTCGCCGGCCAAATCTGCATCGTGACGCCGATAACATCGTAGCCTTCCTGGACGAGAATCGCCGCCGCGACGGAGCTGTCAACTCCGCCGCTCATCGCAACCACTACTTTCTGCGCCCGTGGGTGTACTCCTGCCATAAATTTTTGTCTTCCCGTTCCTCCTACTCTTCCTCCTACTCCTCCCCGTGCTCTCTGAGTAAGAGTAGGAGTATGAGATCGAAATGCACGAAGAATTGGATTAAATCACCGAGAGTAATATTACCCGCCTGAGGGCCGGTCTACTTCTCTCGTTTCCTTCGGAGGTTATTAAGCCGCTCTTTGATCTTCGATTCGTGTCCGTTGTCCGACGGCTCATAGTAAGGCTGCGATTTTATGCCCTCGGGCATGTATTGCTGCTCTACCCAGTTTCCGGGGTAACTATGAGGATATTTGTATCCCTTGCCATGGCCGAGCTTGCCCGCCCCGCGGTAACTTGCGTCACGCAGGTGTATCGGCACTGGCTCGGCGCGCTTTTCGGCAACGTCCTTGAGCGCGCGGCTGATGCCGATGTAGGATGCATTGCTCTTCGGGGCACAGGCGAGGTAAATCGCTGCTTGAGCGAGGGGAATCTGCGCTTCCGGCATGCCGACGTACTCGACGGCGTGGGCGGCGGCAGTCGCGACCACCAATGCCATCGGGTCAGCGTTCCCCACATCTTCCGCCGCCTGTATCACCATCCGCCGGGCTATGAACCGCGGATCCTCGCCCGCGTAAATCATGCGTGCGAGCCAGTACAGCGCGGCATCCGGGTCCGAGCCCCTCATGGACTTGATGAATGCGGAGATCACATCGTAGTGGTTGTCGCCGTCCTTGTCGTATTTCAGCGCCCGATGCTGGATCGCTTCCTCCGCAATCTCCAAGGTGACGACGCGCCTGCCGCTTTCGTCCGGCGGAACGGTCAGGGCCGCCATTTCCAGTGCGTTCAGTACGGCCCGCGCGTCGCCGTTCGCGATATCCACCAGATGCGCCATGGCTTCATCGTCCACGACGACGTTCCACTTGCCCAATCCGCGCTCTTTGTCCTCCAGGGCGATGCGGGCGATTCGCTCGACCTGTTCGTTCGCGAGCTGCTCGAAGCAGAAGATGCGCGACCTCGATATGAGGGGGGAATTCACCTCGAAATACGGGTTCTCGGTCGTAGCGCCGATGAGGACGATGGTTCCGTTCTCGACGTGGGGGAGAAAAGCGTCCTGCTGGGCCTTATTGAAGCGGTGGATTTCATCAACGAAAAGGATAGTCTTCTGGCCGTAAAGCTTTCTGCGCTCTTTCGCCTTTTCGACGATCCTGCGGATGTCGGCGACGCCCGATGTCACGGCGCTGAAATTCTCGAATGCGGATTTGCTGGTCTTGGCGATGATTGCTGCGAGGCTGCTCTTGCCGCTGCCGGGCGGTCCCCAGAAGATAGCCGAACCAGGTTCGCCTGCCTCGATGGCGCGACGCAGGAGCTTGCCAGGGCCGATGATGTGCTCCTGGCCGATGAACTCATCCAGTGTGCGAGGGCGCATCCGTGCAGCGAGGGGCGCCTCCGACGTCACTGATGCCTGAGCCGCCTGGTCGAATAAGTCAACGGGCTGTGATTCGTTTCTCACATGCCGTTTCATGGTTTAGTGTTGAGTGATTAAACCCAGATGGTCCGCCTGTCCCGAGCTTGTCGAGGGGCTAACTGCTAGCTGCTAAAGAAAAGACCCCACCGTGCCGTGTGCCTAACAAGCTTTTGAACCCGTTTAACAACGGGCGGGTGCCTTCACGCGTGCTTTGCGATTCCCCATAATCTAGCGGGGCTGCCACGCCGCGACGCGAATCCGGCCCCATTTATTCTTTGAGTGTTGGCTCAAAACTTCCTCGGCGAAGCACGAGCACAGCAGGGTTCTTCGCGGGTCGTATGCTTTTGCACTCTCATCATATCACGGCACGCCGAATTTTTCAAGTCTGGTAATATTACCAGAAGCACAAAACGGCTCGGGAAAGCGGTCCCCGTCACGGCTCGCTTGCCGGTTTGACCGATATCTCACAGGTCGGCTCGATGATCTTCTGCTCGGCGGCTCTGTTCGATCCTTGCGAATCGCTCTCAGCCGACACGACGCCCCTGCTGAGAGCCTCAAGGTAAAGAGTGCTCGAGGGATTCGAGGGATAAGTACCTATCTCACCCGCGTCCGCACGAAATTCCCAGCCAAGCTCCGGCTTTGACGGCGCAACGTTGCGCTGCACATTGATGCGCTTCGCCTCGATGCGCAGCGTCACCTGCTGCAGGGCTTCAGGCGTCAGCTCTTCCTGATCCTCCGAATGTCGGTCGGAGAAGAAGAATCTGTCTCCAGCCTCTGCCTCTGCCCAATCCAGCAGGAGCTGGAATTGCGTCTCCGTCAGCGCATCCATAGGAAGGCCGTCCTTGCCAAGCGCCGCCTCCCGCTGCTGGGGATCGAGCGCGGCGGCAAGCTTCAGCGCCTCACGACAATCTAGTACCTTACTCCCGTCACCAAGGCCGTAAATGTGCAGGTCGTTGAGTTGGCATACGCTCAACTGGACCAGCTCGAAGGCATCCTGGAGGCGGTAGCCCTTGTTTTCTTTCACCGAGTTTCGCCACCGCTTCACGATCCGCTCGGGAATCTCCCGCTCGCGGTTTCGATACCATACCTGGGTGATGAGAAGGCGCACATCGTCCTTCTCCGTCAAATCGGATTCCAGCTTGCGAGCGATCTCCTTAAGCAATGTGCCGGCTTCAGCCTTAAGAACTTCGCTGCCGAGCTGCCTGGTGGTCAGCCGCGTGAAATAGTCCGACACTATGTTCAAGCCCGCATCGCCTGAGGCGCGCTCCATGACCTGATAGGGACTGAGCGCCTCTGCGTCTGCCGTTTTCCCATTGGGTCCTTCGCCAGGCAGTTCTATCAGCATCATAAGGCTGGTCTGTCGGCGCTTGCCCGTATTGGGATCCCTATTCTGGATATAGGTACGGAAGCCGAGCGCAAGGCGGTTGCTATCCTTGTGCTCTTCGAGCCAATAGACGACGCGGTTTACTCTCTCGGGAGTCCACTCGAATATCCAAGTCTGTGCCCCACTCTCGACCCAGGTGGATTCGCGGATCCACATTGATTGAGTTGCCAGCAGCTTCTTCTGGAAGTCGGCGGGCGACTGCTTGACTTCGATGCTGATCTTCTCGCCGGACCAGAGCCGGGTAAGTTGCTCCAGGCTCAGGCGTCTGTACACGGCCAGCGCCGGTGCACCTGCTGTACACAGCAGAGACGACCCCTGGACGCTCAGCCGTTCCCCGGCCTGTTTCCAGATATCCTTGGCGGGTGGTTCGTCGCCATTCTGACCGAACTTTTCCTCGGTGAATTTATCCACCCTGTCTGCCAGTCCTTCGACATAGCTTTTCAGCTTCTTGCGCTCTTCCTGTTTCAGCCGCTTGATGTCCTGTTTGGTTTTGAGGTCCATCCAGAATTTGTACTTCCACTCGCCTTTCTTGCCTGAGCGGGTGCATTGGAGATGGAGGACTTCCTTGATGGCGCTTTGTATCTCGGAGAGAGGAAGGTCTTTCACGAGGACAACGAGCTTATCGTCGGCGACATCCGCGCGCGCGGTCATTTTCACACCGGTTTTAGCAGACAGCTCAGCGAGGAAGTCACCCAGCGGACATGCCACGGCCTTGACTACGACCTTCTGCTCGAGGCGCTTATCCGGGGTCTGTTCCTGGGCGCTGTAGCCCACATTCCATATACATACCACGCAGGCGATTACAGCCAGAGCAGATAGTCGTTTCATAAGTTCATCTCCCGGTTGCTGCGCCGTCCGATATGGAGTGCGGCACGCGAGTGCCGCTTTCGGTTGCGGAAGCGAAGCTTCCTGGATTCAAAAGCGAAAGCTGGCGCTTTCGCACTCCATAATCCGCAATCTGCCTTCGCCGAGGCTTCGGCGGACAAGTCCGAAATCCCAAATCCGATATTGATCGTCCATCAACGCTCAACGTGCCATCACATCGTGCGGATTTCAGACGCTTTGCCTTCCCTAAGCTTGATGTGCAGCTCCTTGAGCTGCTCCTCGGTAACCGGCGAAGGCGCATCGGTCATCGGATCCACCCCGGTTGCGGTCTTCGGGAAGGCGATGACCTCGCGGATGTTCTCGTCATCGGTCAGGAGCATGACCAGGCGGTCAATTCCGGGCGCAATACCGCCGTGCGGCGGCGCGCCGTACTCGAATGCTTCGAGCATGTGTCCGAACCGGGCCTGAGACTCCTCGGGCGAGTAGTTCAGCAGCTTGAAAACCTTCTCCTGCACGTCGCGCTGGTGTATCCTGATGCTTCCGCTGGCGCACTCGGCGCCGTTGCAGGCAAGGTCGTAAGCATTCGACCGCGCGCTGCCCGGATCCGTGTCCAGCAGCGGAACGTCCTCCTCCAGCGGCGAGGTGAACGGGTGATGAGCCGCGTCCCAGCGGTTGCCCCCTTCGTCCCACTCGAACATCGGGAAGTCCACGACCCAGCAGAAGTACAGCTTGTTCGGGTCGCGGAGGTTGAGCCGGTTGCCCATCTCCAGGCGCAGACGGCTGAGCGCCTCGGCGACGACTTTCGGCTCGTCTGCGACCAGCATGATCAAATCGCCGGTCTTTGCGCCGACCCCGTTTACGATGCCTGACATTTCCGCTTCCGTGAGGTACTTCGCGCTCGGCGACTTAATGCCTTCGTCGGTGACCTGGATGGTGACGAGTCCCCTTGCTCCGAACGTCTTCGCCAGCGCGGTCACCTCGTCAATCTCCCTGCGGCTGTACCCGGCCAGGCCCGGCCCGAGAACGGCCTTCACCTGGCCGCCCTTGTCGAGCGCACCGCGGAAAACCTGGAACTGGCTGTCCGCGACAACGTCGGAGATATCTGCCAGTTCAAGGCCGAAGCGCATATCGGGCTTGTCCGTGCCGAAGCGCTCCATCGCCTCCGCGTAGGTCAGCCTGGGGAACGGCTTCAAAACCTCCTTGTCGCTGAGCTTCTCGACGATCTCGATAACGAGCGGCTCGATGACCCCCAGGATGTCGTCCTGCGTGACGAAGGACATTTCGAGATCGAGCTGGGTGAACTCAGGCTGCCGGTCCGCGCGCGGATCCTCGTCGCGGAAGCACCTGGCGATCTGGAAGTAACGCTCCATGCCTGCGACCATCAGAAGTTGCTTTAGCTGCTGCGGCGACTGCGGCAGCGCGTAGAAATGCCCCGGATAGAGCCGGCTCGGCACGAGGTAATCCCGCGCGCCCTCGGGAGTGCTTTTGATGAGAACGGGCGTCTCGACCTCGATAAACCCGCGCGCATCGAGGAAATCGCGCATCAACTTGATTATTCTGTGCCTGAGAATCAGCCTCTCCTGCATCGCCGGCCGCCGAAGGTCGAGGTAGCGGTACTTCAGCCGGATCAGTTCGTCCACTTCCGCCTCGTCGGTTATCGGAAACGGCGGCGTCTTCGAGGGGTTCAGGATGTAAATGTGGTCGGTGGCGATTTCGATCTCGCCGGTCTTGAGCTTTGGGTTCTCGGTGCCTTCCGGCCGCCGGCGGACATTCCCCTGCACGCTCAGGACGTACTCGTTCCGCACCGACTCCGCCGCTCCGTGGGCCGCAGGCGCGGTCTGAGGGTCAACCACTACCTGAACGATGCCCCAGCGGTCTCTCAAATCAATGAAGATCAGGCCGCCGTGGTCGCGCCGCCGCTGAACCCAGCCGTTCAGCCGGACTTCCTTGCCGATGTCAGCGGTTGACAATTCGCCGCACTTATGTGTCCGCTTCCACTCCAAATTGGTATTCCTCCAAAAAAAAGGGTCCATCCGCCTTTGCCAACTCGTGCTACGTAGCGACTTCGCAGAGTAGTAGGCTACGGCGGACAAGGGTCGGAACCCATTACTCCACCACTCCACCACTCCATTACTCCCTTACGCCTCCAGCATCCCCTTGATCCCGGCCACCGCCTGGTCGAGCGGGACGTCCGTCTCCTCCTTCGTCTCCATGTTTCGGACCTTGACCTGCCCGCGGCTTAATTCGTCCTCGCCGATGATAATGGTAAGCCGGACCCGCTCCCGGTCGGCGGCCTTCATTTGTGCCTTCAGGCTCTTGCCCGTGTAGTCGGCCTCCGCCGCAACTCCGGATTTGCGAAGGTCTGCAAGGAGCTTGATGCCGACCTCCCTCGGCGCATCGCCCACCGTCGCAACGAATACGGACGGGTGCGTATCCACGGGAATTTCGATGCCTTGAGCTTCCATGATAGCCAGCGTCCGCTCGATTCCCAACCCGAAGCCGACCGCCGGAGTAGGCGGCCCGCCCATTTCGGCTACCAAGCCGTCGTATCTGCCTCCGCCAGCGACCGCGTTCTGCGCGCCGAGCTCGCCGCTCACTATCTCGAAGGCCGTCTTGGTGTAGTAGTCGAACCCGCGCACCAGCCTGGGATCGAGCGTGTATGCGATGCCGAGCACGTCCAGGTAGCGCTTAACCTCCTCTAAATGCGGCTGGCAGTAAGGGCACAGGCTCTCGACGATGTTCGGCACGTTGACCATCAGCTCCCGACAGCGCGGGACCTTGCAGTCGAGCATCCTGAGGGGATTCGCGTCGTACCTGGTCCGGCAGCTCTCGCAAAGCTCCGTCAGGTATGGCTCCACGGCTTTCTTCAGCTCTTCCGTGTACTCCGGACGGCAGTCTGGGCAGCCAACCGAGTTGACCTTGAGCTCGAGATTGCGGATACCCAGAGCGGTCAAGTACTGCATGGCAAGCGAGATTACTTCCGCATCTATGGCTGGGTCCGACGCTCCCAGCGCTTCCACGCCGACCTGGTGATGCTCTCTGTACCTGCCCGCCTGAGGGCGCTCGTAGCGAAAGATGCTGGTGATATAGTAGAGCTTGGTCACCGGCTTCTCGGCGGAAAGGTTGTGCTGGAGGTAGGCGCGCACGACGGGAGCGGTTCCCTCCGGGCGCAGGGTCATGCTTCTATCCGCCCGGTCGCGGAACGTATACATCTCCTTGCTCACAATGTCCGTGTGCTCGCCGATGCTGCGTGCAAAAAGCCCCGTTTCCTCGAAGGTGGGAGTCCGGAGTTCGTCGTATCCGTACAGGCGGCAGATCTCTCGAAACTTCTCTTCTACATATCGCCACAGGGGGCTTTCGCGGGGAAGGATGTCCACCGTCCCCCGCGGCGCGGCATATCGCTTCAATTGCTTACCTCCCAGCGACATTCTAGGCGATTTAGCCGGCTGATGTCAACGCCGGGGCAGGTGGGCGAGAGTTGTCAAAGAAACGGGGCTGTCCGCGGACAGCCCCGTTCTGTCAATGTAGCCGATGCTTGCTGGACTCCCACTATCTCGGTGGACCGGGTTTCGAGCGAGGGTCCCCGAGTCCCCTCTCCGTCTTCTGCATCATAAACTGGGTGAACGCCTGCTGCTGCTGAGCGTTCAGGGCTTCTCTGAACGCCAGCCAGAAATCGAACTCGGCACTGAGGATTGCCCTATCGGCCTGCTCGACTTTGTTCGCCGCAGATTCAAGCGCGACCTTGTTCGGCGATGGCCCCTGCAAAACCCCGAATAGCTCCTTCGTCGCAGCGCCTCTCTGCTCGAGTATCGGCTTTACCGTATCGCGGAATTGCACGTAGAGCTCTCGAATTCCTTGCTTCTGCTCTTCCGTCAATCCCAGCAGAACGGCCAGCCTCTCCATTTCTCTCTTGTTAGGCGGGAGCAGGAACCTCTGCAGGTGCACAAAGCGGTAGAAATGCTCGCGCCGGTCGGCCGTATCGAATAGCAGGGAGTCCTTCTGGTCGGCAAACCCTTGTCCGGCTGCGCCCCGGCCGCAGGTTGCCGGTTTCCTCGTAGGCTGGACTACCTGGGCATACGCCGCGAGTCCGATCATGAGGATCACGGCGAGCGATGCCGCCAGCGCCTTTCTGCTTCTCAACATTTGAATCCACTTCCTTTCCAAAATGTAATCACGGCGTTCGGGGCCGCTCAGCGAATCTCTGATGTTGTAGACGGAGGTGTCCGCGTTTTGTTCAGTTGAACTATGGCGCCGGCTGCGGTAGAATTGGCTGGTGTGAACCCACGCGCCGGCTGGGTCAGATTGGAATTCGCGAACTTCCTGAAACTTTCCGGCGGGGCATCGCGTCCTATTTGCAGAAGCGCGCAGGCTTGGACCAGGCAGAGCGCCTCCGAACGGGAGGGAAGTATGAAGAGAGTTGCGACATCAGTTTCTATCATCATTACAGTCTCGATGCTCGTCTTCTGCCAGTGTGCAGGGTTGTCGGACGGCATTCCCAAGGGCAAGGAGAGGCAGCATCGCTTTGACGAGTTTAAGTATCAGGAGCAAGCCCGTGATGGGGCTACCCACGTGTTCGGCACGATCCACGGCCCAGTTGTTTGGGCTCGCGCTGGAAGCCCTTATGTGGTGGCCGAGAACTTGTTTGTCGCCTCGGACGGCCAGCTCACCATCGAGCCGGGCGTGTTGGTTAAGGTGGTTCACCCGCCCGGCGCGCAGATCTATTCGGATGAAGGCGTCCACCTCAGCGTTCGGGGAACGCTAATCGCGCGCGGCACGCCCGATGCCATGATTCGCTTCACATCCGCGTCGCCGAAGCCCCAGAAGGGAACTGAATGGGACGGGATTAGCCTGTCAGGGAGCAAGCCTTGCATCCTGGAATGGGCGATCGTTGAATATCCGCGCTTCGGTGTAGACTGCGGCGCCGCCGCCCTTATTGCTCATTGTATATTCAGGAACTGCCATACAGGGATATGGCTGAATGAGCGCTTCATTGGGGATGTTGTACATAACGTGAGCGCGTACAACATCTACTCCGGGATAAGGTGTAGAGGCACACCGGCCGAAGCCACGATCAGGAACAATATCTTCTACAAGAACGGCGACGGCATTGACGTGTGGGCTGACGCGGCTGCCTATGCGGATTATAATCTCTACTGGTCGGGCCAGCAGTCGCGCGGTTCCAACTATGGAGATTCGAACTACAGAGGCATGTCGCCAGGCCCCCACGATGTAGTCGCCGACCCCGAATTCTTAGATCCTGAGAATGGCGACTTTCGTCTTTCCCAAAATTCGCCCGCGAGGTGTGCCGGTTATCACAAGGTAGACATAGGATTGGCCGCCGATGCCTGGTCGAAGCCGTCCGCCGATCAAGAAGTTGAAAAGTGGCTTGCCAAGGGGGCCCGCGCACTATGGTACGAGGGTTGGCGTGCCCAGTACTTCGGAGGTGGCGATGCCCGCGGCTGCTATGAGAAGGCTCTCAAGCTGAGTATGGACCCGGAGCTCAAGGTCAGAACACTCTGTTCCCTTGGAAGTGTGCTCACTTCAGAAAAGCAGTACGACCAGGCTCGGTCGGTGCTGCGGAGGGCGCTTGTCGCGTCGAGGCTTCCTCACCTGCGGGATATGGCAAGGCGGCATCTCGCCGAGTTGGCGGCGCGGTCGGGCAACCCGGCCGGAGCGCTCGCCGTCCTTGAGCGAGTAGAATGGGCGCAAAGCAAGGTATGGAAGGAACCCGCACAAGCCCGTTACGCCGCTATGGCAGGAGATACCCAGGCCGTCTTCAGACTCCTTAGTCGCTTCAAGGGCGACCCGTATCGCTATGTGGAAACCCTGGATGGTATCATCTCAGAGATAATTGCCGATAAGCAACTCGATACTGCCCTGAAACTTATGGGTGGCTTTGACGCCTATCCGATGTGCATGGAAGTGTCCGGCGCCCGACTTCGGCTGGCTAAGGCGTTCCGGGAGCGGGGGAATTTCGACACAGCGGCGGACTTGCTGAGGAGGAGCGTTGATGCGGATCCGTTCAGCCGGGAAGCTCCCGAGTCCCTGGCGCTGCTCGCCGATATCCTCGAAGCCGACCTCGGTCGGGTTGAGGAGGCGAAGGCGATGCGCATCAGGCTGGCCACAAACTATTACCCGGATGATCCTTGGGTCGTGAAGGCGAGAGCCGCGCTCGATTCCTCTGCACTAACGATACCTCGAAACAAGACTATTTTGCTCGATGCAAGCCTGCAGGAATCCTCGATATTCGACCGCGGGCCTACCGGAAGCTGCAATTTCGGCCAGTATGAGGTGATCGGGATACTCTCTCAGGCGGGCTTCGTCGTGCATGCAAATGACTGCGTCCGCCCGTGTCCAGGGCTGACTCCCGATATAATTGCGCGGTACGGCCTGATTGTGCTCAACGGACGTTATGGTGGCGGCGACCAGCCTCCCATTCCGCAAGCCTTAATTGAAAACCTCGTAAACTACGTCAATGAAGGTGGCAGCCTGCTCGTCGTCGCCGGCGGGCACGTACTGGGAAGCGGCAGGGAAGCACAATTCTACAATCCCCTGGTGAGCCGCTTCGGCCTGCGTTTTGAAGAGGGCACCACGGTGGACTATAAGTACAGCGACGGCAAACCAGCGGATCATCCGGTTGTGAAGGAGCTTGGAGGCTTTTACGCGATGCATGGTGTTCGCACGCAGGGAGGAGAGGTGCTCGGCCACTGTGGCCAGACGCCGGTGATAGCCCTGGTGAGGTATGGCAAGGGGAAAGTCGCAATCGCAGGACTTGGATCGGGCTTCATGGGCCAGGTTATGGGCGTGATTGACAAGCGCGGTGCTAAGAAAGCGCGAACGAACGAAAAGTTGCTGGTCGAGCTGGCATCATATCTCCTCTCCACGGGGGACTGAGATTCTAAAGTCCTACACAACGCAGGATACTCAGCATTCCTCGAAGCCCTCGGTCTTAGACCGGGGGCTTCTTGCATACGGGCAGACGGCCGCACCTAGGGAAAAGTGGCCGGCCCGGCGTGTTCGTGCCGTTCTGGGTCTGCCGTCTGCCTGGCATTTGGTCTTGAATCCGCTTGCCCCATATGCTATACTGGGGCGAGCAAGCAGTATTGCAATTTCCAGTTTTGGATATCGAACTTCGAATTTACGGAGGGTGCGCGGATGAGAGCAGTTTGTGCCAGGAAAGACTTGTACCAGGGCGTACAGACCGTCAGCAGGGCGATTGCCGGGCGGAGCGCCTGGCCCATTTTGAACAATATACTGATTCGCACTGAGCCGGGCCACCTGCGGCTGACGGCGTTCGATTTGGAATTGGGAATAGAATGTACCGCCCCGGCAACCATTGAAGAAGAAGGCTCGTTGACCGTCCCGGCAAGGCTCATAGCGGAGGTGCTCTCTACGCTTCCGGAGGCGGATGTGCAGATTTCGGTGGACGAGCAGAACATGGTCAATGTGAAGTGCGAGAAGTCCGACTACATGCTGCTCGGCCTGCCGCCGGAGGAGTTTCGCCCGTTGCCCGAGATTCCGGATGACCGGAGCCTCGAGATCACGCAGGCCGCTCTCCGCGACACGATAAAGCAGACGATATTCGCCGTGTCGCCGGACGAGTCCAGGGCGATTCTCACAGGCATTCTCCTCGTGCTGAGTGGCGATGAGATCAAGCTCGTGGGCACGGATACGAACAGGCTGGCGATTCGCACAGCAACCGTCGGCAAGGCGGCGGGGGAAGCCTCGTGCATAGTGCCACGGCGCGCCTTTGATGAACTGAGCCGGATGCTGGAGGACGACGAGAGCGCGGTCACGATCTCCATAGCCGACAGCCAGATCAAATTCGTGGTGAACGGCGTCACAATCGTATCCCGGCTGATCGAGGGCCAATTCCCCAATTACGAGCGGGTGATTCCCGGCGCGTATGAGAAGAAGCTCACCATGCCCGCCGAGGAGTTCCTGGCCCGCGTGCGCAGGGCTTCCATCGTCGCAAGGGAGAACGCCAACCGGGTGGTCCTCCGAACCGACGGCGACCGGCTCATCATGACCGCCGAGAGCGGCGACGTCGGCAAGGCTTATGAGGAGCTGGAGATAGTCCGGGAGGGCGAGGACATCGAGATCGCCTTCAACGCCAAGTTCTTGATTGACTTCCTCAGCGTCGTCGGCGCCGAAGGTATCTTCATGGAGCTAACCGGCCCGCTGAGCCAGGGAGTCATGAAACCGGTGGGAAGGGACGATTACCTGTACGTGTTGATGCCGATGCAGGTGATGTGATGGAGTAATGGGGTCCATCGCTCCATTGCCCCTTTCATCTCACTGCTGCTGCGATTATCTCGTGAAACAGGCGCCTCCGATTGAGGAAATCGGGGGCGTCTTCCGCTGCGGCGGATTGGCAAACCCGGTTGGTCAGCAGGATGACGAACATATCGTACTCCGGATCGAGGAGCAGCGAGGTTCCAGTATAGCCCGTATGGCCCGCGACGCGGTTCGAGAAGGAGTCCCCATACCACAGCATCCCGTTCGGACGCACGAAGAAGCCGTAAGCCTGCCCGCCGACCGATGGGGCGATTTGATTTGCGAGCATCATTTCCACACTTCTCGCGCCCAGGATGCGAGTGCCCTCGAATTCGCCGCCGTTGAGCATTGTCTGAGCGAAGGCCGCAAGATCCGGCGCGGTCGAGAAAAGGCCCGCGTTCCCGCTGATTCCACCCATCGCAAAGGCGTTGGCGTCGTGAACCTCGCCTATCAGGACGCCCTTGCGGTAAGTGCAGTTCGCGGTGCGCGCTATCCGGTGGCTCTTTTCCTGAGGTGGATTGAAGCCCGTGTCCGCCATGCCCAGCGGCTCAAAAACTGTTTCGGCGGCGGACTCGGCCAGCGACATCCCGCTCGCGCGTTCTATCACCAGCCCGAGCATGATGTACCCCAGGCAACTGTAAACATGCTTCTCGCCGGGAAGGGTTTCGAGAGGAGTTTGGAAAAGCTGCTCGATGGTTTCCTCGTGTGAGTGAGCTGCGGAGTACAAGTCCCGCCATGCCGGGAGCCCCGATGTATGCGCCGCCAGGTGGCTTACGGTGACACCTGATAGGTGCGGCAGTCTCCGTTCCGGGAAGAAGTCCCTAATGGGCTGATCGAGCTGGATCTCGCCGCGTTCGACAAGCGCCAGGAGCGAGGATGCCGTCGCTACCGGCTTCGTGATCGAGGCGACATCGAATATGGAATCAATTGCTGCGGGAGGAGTCCCTTCCCTGCCCAGGCGTCCCAAGGCGCCGGATGCCGCAACTTTGCCATGCCTGGCAACCAAGTATACCGCAGCAGTATACTCGCCTGCTTCAAGGCCGCTGACGAGCAGTTCCTCCGCCTCGGCCAACCTTTTCGCGTCCAGGCCGACCTCAGCCGGATCGGTGTGCGAAAGTCTCACTTCCATCTGATCCTTATCGGGGCGGCTTTCAGGTGCATTGTACTTTCGCAGCGAAGCGTCGTCAATCGAAGGTTTACTTGACAGGGGGATTCAGCATCCTGTATACTTTACCAGGATTTCAGCTCCGAGGTAGGTCGGAATCCGCGGCCGGCGGGGGATGTCAGAAATTAGTGTTAAACGGGTACAGTGAGTGTTGGCTGGCAAGCGGTTCTGCCCAGTGCCGCTGCTGCCGGACGTGACAAGGAGGTTCGATTTTTGCAACAGACTTATGTCGTGGGCGGTAACAGACTAAAAGGCGAAGTGAGAATCAGCGGCAGCAAGAACGGCACACTGGCCATCATGGCGGGAGCGCTGCTCGCCAAGGGCACCACCGTCCTCGAAAATGTTCCCTGCATCGGTGACGTAAACACCATGGTGGAGATGCTGCAGCAGGTCGGCGTGCGGACCAGGGTAAACGGCGAGAACCGCATAGAAATAGATGCCTCCGAAATCGGATCCAACGAAGCCCCATACGAGCTTGTGAAGAAGATGCGGGCTTCGTTTTGTATCACCGGCCCCATACTTGCCAGGCTCGGCTACGCGAAGGTCCCGATGCCCGGCGGGTGCGATATAGGCGCGCGGCCCATAGATTTCCACGTGAAGGGGCTTCAAGCCCTGGGAGCGAAGGTCTCGATAGAACACGGCTACGTGGAGACCGCGGCCGGCAAGCTCAAGGGTGCCCATGTCTATCTCGACTTCCCAAGCGCAGGCGCAACCCAACATATCATGACCGCCGCATGCCTCGCAGAAGGTACGACGCGTATTGAAAACGCCGCCCTCGAGCCGGAGGTTGTAGACCTCGCAAACTTCCTGACCGCGATGGGCGCGAAGGTATTCGGGGCGGGCACGAGCACGATAGAGGTCGAGGGCGTTAAGGAGCTTTACGGCGTCACTTACCGAATGATACCCGACCGAATGGAGGCCGGCACATTCGCAATTGCGGTGGGCATCACCGGGGGCGACGTAACCCTGGTGGGCGCAATTTCCGAGCACTGCACCGCCGTGTTCCAGAAGCTGGAAGAGGCTGGCATACACATAACGGCCGGTCCCGACTTTGCGCGAGTCAGGTCCGATCGCCGGCCGATAGCCACGGACGTAAAGACCATGCCGCACCCCGGCTTCCCCACGGACATGCAGCAGCCGTTTACAGCGATGCTTGTCATTGCAGACGGCACGTCCGTGGTTAGCGAGAATGTTTACGAGCGCAGGTTCAAGTATGTAGCGGAACTCCAGAGGATGGGAGCCGATATCGTCCAGGAGGGCCGAACTGCGATCATCAAGGGCGTGCCGAAATTGACCGGGGCGCAGGTCACCGCCACGGATCTTCGCGCTGGCGCGGCTCTTATAATCGCCGGGCTGGTGGCGGAGGGACGTACGGAAATCTCCGGCGTGGAGCACATTGATCGCGGCTATGAGGACATCGAGGGCAAGCTGGGGGCGCTGGGAGCCGCAATAGTTCGCAGTGAAGCTGCGCCGGAATCCACCGCTCGGCTGGCCTGAGCATCGCCGGTTTCAAGGTTCCAAGTTCCAGGTTATGCATTGGATGTTTGATCCTTCCGCCACGGTGGATTATATCTTGCCTCCCGGTCTTCCTGCTCACCCCATCATCCGGACTTACTCCGCCATTCGAGGCAGCCCGTGGCTTAGTCGGTTATATTCGGGTAAACTAGTCCCAGGGAGGGCTTGAAATGGACACCACCAGATCTTCGGAGCTGTTTGAAGAAGCTCAGCGCTACATCCCCGGCGGCGTGAACAGCCCGGTGCGGGCGTTCAAGGCCGTCGGAGGCGGCCCGCTTTTCATAGACCGGGGCAGAGGTCCCCACATCTGGGATGTGGACGGCAACAAGTTTATTGACTACGTAGGATCCTGGGGACCGCTGATACTGGGACACGCGCACCCGCTCGTTGTGCAGGCCGTCGAGAAGGCAGCCGAGCGGGGCACGAGCTTCGGCGCGACTACTGAGGCGGAGATCGAGCTTGCGAAGATGATCGTTAACGCGGTGCCGTCGGTGGAGATGGTGCGCCTCGTCAGCTCCGGTACGGAAGCGGTGATGAGCGCCATCCGCCTGGCGCGCGGGTACACGGGCCGCGATAAGATCGTCAAGTTCGAGGGCGGCTACCACGGTCACAGCGACTCCCTGCTCGCAAAGGCAGGCTCCGGCGTAACGACGCTCGGAATCCCGGACAGCGCGGGAGTTCCGGGGACGTTGACCGCGGATACCCTCGTGCTCCCTTACAACGACATAGATGCCGCACGCATGCTTTTCGAGGCCATCGGGCCGGAGATCGCCTGCGTCATCATCGAGCCGGTTGCGGGCAACATGGGCGTCGTGATTCCGAAGCCCGGCTACCTGGCGGATTTGCGCGAGCTGACTCGCAAATACGGGATCGTGCTGATCTTCGACGAGGTAATCACCGGCTTCCGCCTCTCCTACGGAGGCGCGCAGGAGCTTTACGGCGTCGTCCCGGACATGACGACGCTTGGGAAGATTATCGGCGGGGGTCTGCCCCTGGGCGCTTACGGCGGCAGGCGCGAGATTATGGAGCAGGTAGCCCCCATCGGCCCGGTTTACCAGGCCGGAACGCTCTCCGGAAACCCGGTTGCCGTTGCTGCGGGTATCGAGACCCTTCGCGTCCTCCGCGATCGGGATCCATATGCCGAACTTGAGGCAAAGACGGCGACGCTCGGAGACGCGCTGGTGTCAGCCACCGAGCAGAGCGGGATTGACTTGCAGGTGAATCAGATCGGCTCGATAATGACCGCCTTCTTCACTCAGGAGGCGGTTGACGACTACGCCACGGCAAAGACCTCGGACACGCAGAGGTATGCGGCCTTCTTCCGGGGAATGCTGGAGCAGGGAATATACCTCGCGCCGAGCCAGTTCGAGGCCGCATTCGTCTCGACCGCACACACGGACGAGGACATCTCCCGCACGATCGAGGCGGCAAGAAACGCGCTGGCATTGATAGGATGAGATTCGGCTTACCTGGGGCGCAGTAGTTCCCCTCGGCTGATCACAGTTACGTACGCGCGTGCGCTGGCGCCCAGCAATGTGCCGCACTCGAATTCCACCTGATTGCCGCCTGCCTCCAGGATGGGCGCCTCACCTTTCGGCTTCACTTCGCCGATCACATCGCCGTTCGGGGCGTAGAGCTTGCAGTCGGACATCGAATTGAACTCCAGCCAGCAGCCGCTCTCGATCTCCGTGGGGAATACTATCTCCCTGCCGGCGATTTTGATCCTCGGATTTCGGAACTTGTTCTTCACTAGGGGCAGCGCCTTGACGGGACTTATGTAGCACGCGACCTCCTTTCCACTAGGCAGGTTGTTGTACCAGATGGAGAGAGAAGCAATGTGGCCGTAATTCACCCATTCACGGTAGATGGCATACCCATACTTATGCTCATAAGGCCAAAAGTAGTCGTCAGTGTGCCCGCCCTCGGGCTCGATCAGCTCGAAGTAGCGCCAGCCGGTGAAGTCAACCTTCACGAAGTGATCGCTGATCCCCAGCGCAATGTGGATCGGGCTTCTGAACTGGAAGTTGAGAATCTCGCCCCGGCCGTCGCCGTATACCCAGACTCCGAGCGCCTGCTGCTGCGAAATGTCTAGGTCGGGGGAGAAGAACTTTTCGACCATCGCCCATGCGCCGTTCAGATGCGCCCGCGTGCTTAAGGCCGTGTAGCAGCCGCTGACCGCTCCGGCCTTCACCTGGGCCGATGAAGGCTTGAGGTCTGCGGTAACGCCACTCCGGGCAGCGCGTCCGGTGAACTCGTCCGGCTTGGCGAAATCGGCGATTGTGACGCTTTCCGGTGACTCATAAGCCCCAGCCGACATCAATGTCTCGATGCGCAGTCGCACGGGCTGGCGGCCGAACTTGCTCTTGGTCTCCCACGCGCTATTCCCATCCGCGCTTTCCACCTTGTGCTTGGCATAATCCACTCTGCGGAACTGCCATTTCTTACCGGCGCTCTGCTCGAGCGTGAATTCCTCGCCCGGAACTCTCAATCTCGATTTGATGGATTCCGGGAAATAGCGCGCGTGGCGCAGGTTCTCATATTGCCTGAATATGTCTGCGAGCCGCCGGTATGCCGGGGTATCCGGGCCGAAGGTAACGAGGGAGATACCCGCGTCACCACCAAGGCACTTGCACATCAGGTACTCGATGTCGTCCGGGTAAGTGCGCTCGTCCTGCGTCACATGCGGTCCTTCGTTAGTGACGACGGCCCACCATCCCAAATGCGTCGGCAGGAGCATCCGACGCACATCCTCGTTGGCGGCGCAGTGGATGTCTACAAACCGCTTGTGGCCCCTCCTGGGATGATCCCATGCCTCCATGCGCGACCGCACGTACCAGAGATGGTGGCGGAAGGTGCTCATCTCCATGAGCGCCGGCTTCTTCAATCGCTTGCATATCTCAAATACGAACTTGGAGCCGTAGTGCCAGCGGTTTTCCTGACCGCCCAGGATGTCCTCCGCGTCCAGTGCATCGAGATAAATCATATCGAAGCCGCACTCGTTGAAGGTTTCGGCGGTCTTGGCGGCCACCTCGGTCAGAAGCGTGGAATCCCCATCCGGCGAGAATAGCCCGAAGCATTCCTTGAGGTGATGCACCTTCGCGCCCTGGGCGTGAGGAGCTATCCTGGTGCCATGCGCCCCTCTCTGGCAGCCTGTGAAGGCATACGGCGGCTCTTTGGAGACTCCGCTGTATATAATCAGCTCGTCGTCAATCTGCAGGGTCACGCTGTTGCGCACGCCGTAGCCGACTATTGCGGACATGTCCTTCGTGGATTCGACAACCGGCGCCGAGGTCGCATCGGGCGTCAAAGCCTCCGCCAGCGTGAACGTTGCATCCTTTCCGAGCCTGGGGTCGGGGATGGGAGTCACCCACGGGCAGTTCTTGTCCATCAGGAATGCGTAGGTATGCAGTCCTGCCGTAATCCCTGCCGCGTGGAGCTTGTCTATGACGGCTTTCAGGCTGGCCCGGCCGTTCGGATACGTCACCGGATTCGGCCTGCAGTCGCCGAATCGGAATGAAACGCCTCCGTGAAAATCAATCTGGTTTATGCCGTAGCGCCTGGCAAGTTGGATCCACTCGTCCACCTTGTCCTCGGAGAGGCCGCCGAAGTTGAAAATGTAGGAGCCTCTGTTGATCTCTGCGTCGAGCGCCCAGGGGCCGCCCAAGGGCGAGTGCGGCAGATCCTCCGCGGCGCTGACTGCATCCTGCATCACCCGGCGGAGCTGGCTGTGCGGACATCCGATGATCGCAACTTTCGCCCCTTCGAAGCCGAAGCGCGGATAGCACATAGCGCGCAGAGAAACGTTCGGGCCGGGGATTTCGCGCACATTCGTCTTGAGATTCAGAGCCAGCGCGCAGCCCGCGAAGGGATCCCTATCCCTCGACAGATCGAGCCGAATGTTGGGGAAGGCCAGCTCTTCCACCTGCTCGCCGGTGAGGGACAAGACCTCCAGGGTGAAATACTCGCTCTCCGCTTTAGCTTCTATCACCGTGCGGACACCCGACCGGCCGAACTCCACCGTCAGACGCCCATCAGCGCAGGATACCGCCGACGCGTTATAGCTCGATCCCGCCTTCTTCACCTGGGCGAAGTAGGAGCTGGACTTTTGGGCGCAGTAGTCGTATCCCGTGCGCTTATCAATGAAATGCAGATTCGCGCCGTCCGGCCCGATGACGTACCTGGCGTGGTTGTTCTCAAGGACGATTTCCTTGCCTTCGGACATGCTCTCTCCTATCCCCGCGGCGCCGGCCACATGGGTTGGCAAAGCCGGAACAGCGGATACCAGCAGAAAAGCCGCAAGCGCATAAAACGGTTTCATGTGCCTTCCTCGCTCTTGTGGTTATTGGGGGTTTGGCCCTGAATCACTCGTCCAGCTTGCCGTGAGCCAATCCCAGGGGCAGCGGGGCGGGACGGCTGCACGTGCTTTTCAGCTCTATGTGCCTGCCCTCGCGGGAGGCGTCGTGGAAAGCGTGCATGACATCCAGGATATGGTAGGCCAATTCGCCGCTCGCACGATGGGGCCTGCCCGACTGGAGCGCGTAGGCCATATCTGCGACGCCGATGCCCCTGCTGTTCTCGGCGTATCCGTGAGTCAGCGGAACTTCCTCCCACTGGGGTGCGCCGGCGCGGCGAACCCTGACCGGCCCGCCGAAGCAGTTCGGGTCCGGCACGCTCAGCGAGCCTTCGGTGCCGTAAATCTCGATGCGTGGCAGCTCGGCCGCCCACACATCGAAGGTCATGATAATCGTCCCGATCGCGCCGTTCGCAAAGTCCATGACGCCTGCGACGTGAGTGGGGACTTCGACTACAATTCGCTTGCCGCAGTAGGGCTGGCTCGTGATGAGCCGCTCGGGGAAAGTAATTTTCGTCGAGCTGGTGACGCGGCGCACGGGGCCTATCGAATTGACGAGTGCAGTGAGGTAATATGGGCCCATGTCGAACATCGGTCCGCCGCCGGGCTTGTAGTAGAACTCGGGATTAGGATGCCAGGTCTCATGGCCGTGGCACGTCATGAAGGCGGTGGCGGCGACAGGCTCGCCGATCTCTCCGTCATCAATCAGCTTCCGGCAGGTCTGCAATCCCGCGCCCATGAAGGTGTCCGGCGCGCAGCCGACCAGCACTCCATTGGCCTTCGCGGTTTCCAGGAGCTTCCGGCCTTCCGCCCGGGTGATCGTCAAAGGCTTCTCGTTGTGCACGCACTTCCCGGCCTCGACAGCCGCCTGCGCGATAGGGGCGTGAGCGTCCGGGACGGTCAGGTTCACCACAATCTTGACCTCCGGGTCGGCGATTAGCTCCTCGACCGTCACGGCCCTGCAGCCGTGCTCCGCCGCCTTCGCCTCAGCTCTTTCCCTGATGATGTCTGCGCACGCGACGATATCCAGGTTTTCGAAAGTTTTGCCGGCCTGGAAATAGATTCCGCTGATGGCTCCGCAGCCGACGATGCCGATTTTGGTCTTCCCCATGTCCGAATCTCCTTAGAAAAGTTTTCGCAGTCGGGAATGTCCGCTGCTTAGGTCCACATGACAGCCAATATATGCCAAGGAAGCGCCGATGTCAAGAGGCGCTCGAAATAGGAGGCTGGCCGTCCTTGACACTGCTTCTCCCTGCCGGTTAATATTATCTGAGCCGTCAGCGGCTGGAGTCACGCATCACTCCTTACTCGCCGCGATCTACGAGTAAGAGTAAGAGTAGAAGGGACGGAAGGGACATACTTTTATGGCAAGCATACGGCCTTTTAGAGGAGTGCGGTATAACCAGGCTGAGGTTGGGGATCTCAGCGCAGTCGTCGCGCCGCCGTACGACGTGATTTCCCCCGAGGATCAGGAGTGGTATTACAATAGACATCCGAACAACGTGGTCAGGCTCATTCTGCCGAGAGAGAATGCGGAGAGCGGCTCCTTCCGCGGCAAGTACGAAGGGGCGGCGGTGTGCCTGAATGATTGGCTGAAGGCCGGAACCCTCACCCGGGATGATGAGCCATGCCTTTACGCCTGTAAGCAGGAATACGAGGTTCGAGGCCGGCGGAAGAGTCGGCTTGGGGTCACCTGCCTTGTGCGGCTTGAGGATTTCGAGCGGCGGACGGTGCTCCCACACGAGAATATACTCGCGCGCCCGTTGGAAGATCGCCTGAACCTGATCCGGGCGACACAGTCGAACTTCGATTCGGTATTCGGCCTCCACGCGGATAGGCGAGTGGCGGAGATACTCAGGCCGCTCCTGTCAGGGCCGCCGGATGCTTTCGCCGTTGACAAAGCCGGCGTGCGCTGTGAGATTAAGCGGATCTCGGATCCAGCAACGATCGAGGCGATCGCTCGGATCCTCGCCGAAGAAGCGATTGTGATCGCGGACGGGCATCACCGCTACTCAGCGGCGCTTGCATATAGGGACGAAATGCGCGCTCGGGCCGGGACCGCCGACCCCGATGCCCCTTACGAATTCGTCATGATGACGCTGGTCTCCCTTGAAGATGAGGGACTGGTCGTGCTGCCAACCCACAGGCTGGTGCGGAATCTGCCGAACTTCAACGCGGCCTCGTTCCTATTGCAGGTTAAGGAGTTGTTTGACGTAAAGGAGACGCCGCCGGAGCGGCTGGAAGGGACAGTGGAGTCGCTGGCTCCCGAGAGCCATGTCTTCGGCCTCTATCTGGGCGGGCGCAGGTCGTATACGCTTAAGCTGAGGCCGACGGTCAAGCCGGAGCTGTTGATAGATTCGCCGGGCTCCGATGCGCTGAAGCGGCTGGACGTAAGCGTGCTCCATTCGCTGGTGCTGGAGAGGCTCCTCAACATCGGGGCTCGGAATTTGTCGGCGCAGTCAAATCTCTCCTACACGAGGGACACCGCCGAGGCAATGGGATCGGTGGACCGGGGCGAGTGTCAGATGCTCATTTTTATGAACCCACCGCGCGTCGAGGAGGTGAAGGCCGTCGCCGCCGCCGGAGACCGCATGCCTCAGAAATCCACCTTCTTCTATCCGAAGCTGCTTACCGGCATGGTGATGAGAGTGATGAGTGAGGAGTGATGCTGGATGCTGGATGCGGCTAGCTGCTCGAAGTTCGACGTTCTCCCCTTCCCCCATCTCTCAGCGGCGGTAGGCGAGCGCTTTTCGTATTTCCTCGGCCCAGAAGACGGTGCTTGACAACGCTACACAGAGCGCCCATTCGTACTGGCTCAGCGGGACGGTGTGGAAAATGGCTTGGAAGAAGCCTGTGTGCACCGCCGCCAACTGCGCGAGTATCGAGGCTGCTGCGCCCGCGAAGACATATGGGTTCGATAGAACCCCGATCTGAAACACCGAATAGCGGCTTGAGCGCACATTGAGCACGTTGAATGCCTGGAAAAGCACCATGACGACAAATGCATAGGTGCGCGCGTGGTCCAGGCCGACGTTCGCAAGGCCCCAACCGTAAAGGAAAAGTGTCCCGATGAGCATAAAGAGAGAGACAAAGGCAATCCGGTATATCATCGGTTTGTCTACAATCGGCTCGCGGGGGTTTCTCGGCGGCTGGCGCAGGAGGTCCGTCTCCCTAGGCTCAAGCGAGAGCGGCACTGTGGAAAAACCGTCCGTGACCAGGTTGATCCACAGGATCTGGACCGGGAGCAGAGGAATCGGCAGTCCCGAGATGATGGTCGAGAGGTATATCAGAACTTCCCCCGTGTTCGTAGCCAGTAAATAGTTCACCACGCGCCGGATGTTGGAAAAGATGCCCCGTCCTTCCTCGACCGCCCTTATGATCGTCGCGAAATTGTCATCGAGCAGAACCATATCGGATGCTTCCTTGGCGACATCGGTTCCGGCGATGCCCATCGCAATCCCTATGTCCGCCAGTTTCAGGGCCGGGGCATCGTTTACGCCGTCGCCCGTCATCGCGACGATATGCCCCTGGCTTTTCAGCGCCCGGATGATTCTGATCTTGTGCTCGGGTTCGGCGCGGGCAACAACCGCGATCCTGCCGATCACCGCGATCAGCTCGTCGTCCGTCATGGCATTAAGATCACGGCCCGGGATGACATGCGTGCCCTCCTCCAGCAGCCCGAGAAGCCCGGCGATGGTGCGCGCGGTGTCCGGATGATCGCCGGTCACCATGATGACTCGGATGCCTGCTTCTTTGGCTGCCTGAATTGCCAGCCGAGCCTCGTCGCGTGGCGGGTCCATCATGCCGACCGCGCCAAGAAAGACCAGCCCGGACTCGATATCCGGGCGCTCGATCTCCCCTATCTCCGGCGGAAATTCCTTGTGCGCGACCGCCAGGAGCCTGAAGGCGCTTGCGGCCATCTCCGTATTTCGGGCTGCGAACTCGGCAGCTGCGTCGGAATCCAATCGCGCGGGTTCCCCGCGAGTCTGGTACCGGTCGCTCATGCCGAGTATTCGCTCGGGCGCGCCCTTGACATAGGCAACCTTCCGGCCGTCCGGCAGTTGATGCAGCGTAGCCATGTAGCGCTTTTCGGAATCGAACGGTATCTCATCAATTCGCGGCTGTGCCGCCTCCAACTCGTGCTTTCTGAGGCCCAGCTTCTCGCCGGCAACCATGAGCGCGCCCTCGGTCGGATCGCCGATTATCTTCCACCCAGCGCCTTCCTCAAGGTGAAGGCGTGCATCGCTGCACAGGACGAATGCGGCAAGCATGGATTCGACATCAGAGAGATCAGCTCGTGCGACTTCCCTCCCGTGGACATGGAAGGCTCCTTTTGGGGCGTAGCCTTCGCCGGTCACTGTGAATTCGGTGTCCGGCGTGTATCCCGCCCTGACGGTCATCTCGTTCCTTGTTAGAGTGCCGGTCTTGTCGGAGCAGATGACGGTGGCGGATCCCAACGTCTCGACGGCGGGCAGCTTGCGGATGACGGCGCAGCGCTTCGCCATCCTCTGAACGCCTACCGCCAGGACTATCGTCACAACCGCCGGCAGGCCCTCCGGGATGAAGGACACGGCCGCCGCAACTCCCACGAAGAACATTTCCAGCAGGCCAAGCTGCCTGATGACCCCTGCCGCAATGATCGCCAGGGCAATCGCAAGTCCGACGATACCCAGATGGCCGGCCAACCTCGCCAGTTTCCGCTGGACAGGTGTAACGCCGTCCGCCGCGGCGGATTCGGCAACGACTTGAGACGCGATTCGACCGATTTCCATGGCTCTGCCTGTCGCCGTGACCGCGACCATGCCTCTTCCATAGGCCGCAGTCGTCCCCGAGTAAACCATGTTCGTGCGCTCAGCCAGCGGCCTATCGGCCGGCAAGGGATCCCGGCTTTTCTCGACAGTCACCGACTCGCCTGTCAGGGCGGATTCGTCGGTCTTTAGATTCACGGCAACGAGTACCCGGCCGTCCGCCGGAACCTTGGCTCCAACCTCCAACATAATCACATCGCCTGGCACGAGCTCCGCCGCATTGATATTCTCCTCTTCATGGTCGCGGAGGACGGTCGCCTGGAGAGCGGCCAGCTTCTTCAATGCCTCCAGCGCGCGCTCAGCCCGGTACTCCTGGAAGAACCCGATGATGGAGTTCAGGATGACGACCGCCAGAATGACGAGGCCGTCAACGGGGTGTCGGCTAGCGAAGGAGAGCATCGCGGCCACGAGCAGGATATAGATCAGCGGGCTTCGAAACTGGTTCAGAAAAACGAGCGCGGGCGAGGGCTTTTTGGCCTCCGGGAGCTCGTTCCGTCCGAAGCGCCCTAACCTGCGAAGTGCCTCCTCTGTTGAGAGACCGTCAGGGGTCGTGTTGAGCTGCTCGAGAACCTGGCTGGCTGGCAAGGCGTGCCAGCTCGCGGTTTGCTGCTGCATCCGTGGGCCTCGCAGATGTCGTGTCTGCTCACTATTTGCCCTGTGGGAAATCAACCGAAACCAGTCAACCGCCGCTGAGAGATGGGGGAAGGTGAGAACGTCGAACTTCGAGCCGCTAGTGCCTTTGCAACTTAATACGCCGCACTCCGGCCCAGGGTTGTCCCGAGTACGGGATCCCGCTCCGGCGGGAAAAACACCTGGGCTACACGTGGGCAAAGTC
>Ga0315289_10001470_pt1 | contig 36739 bp, 56 predicted proteins | sample YL17G11_40_MG_FD_203452 | JGI IMG/M metagenome (GOLD analysis project Ga0315289, IMG submission 203452) | Sediment microbial communities from Yellowstone Lake, YNP, Wyoming, USA - YL17G11_40 | ecosystem: Environmental > Aquatic > Freshwater > Lake > Sediment | place: USA: Wyoming | collected...
TATTTCAAAGAGATTGGGTTTAATTTACATGACACAATGATTTATAAAAAAGCAGCAGTAGGAGCGTGTGGTAGTAATAAAGCATATTGGCAATCCTTTGAATATATGTTTGTATTTAGTAAAAATGTACCAAAATCTGTAAATAGAATAAAAGATAAAATAAATTCCACCGCTGGATGTATACATAAGAGAAATAAGAAGAATGATAGACTAAAAACAAGAATTAATAGGGATGGAATAGTAATTCAACCTTATGGATATAGAGAAAACGTTTGGATATATCAAGTGGGGATGTTTTCAGGCAGTGACAAAACTGACCATCCCGCACCATTCCCTGAACAACTCGCCAATGACCATATCATATCTTGGAGTAATAATGGTGATTTAGTTTATGACCCCATGTGTGGGAGTGGAACAACTTTGAAAATGGCAATATTAAACAATCGTAATTTTATTGGTTCTGAAATATCGGAAGAATATTGTGATATTGCAAATAAACGAATTATGGAGACGAGAAATGTCAAAGAAAAACAAAACCCCATTAACCCTGCTTGATATTTGTATTCTCACTGCTGGATGCGTGGATTTATTCGAGAGGTGTGTAGACGCCGTACTTACTCAATACAAGGTGGTTTCTTCTCGCATTTACGTTTTGATTAATTGTCCGCCAGATGATACAGTATCAAAGTACAAAGAAATTTGTGCTAAACTTCCACAAACAGCCAAAGTAACTTATCTCAGTGGGGAAATGTTGGGATTTCCTGCTGCAGCCAATAAACTAATGAAACAGGGAATGTCCCCGTTGATTTTGTTAGTTACTGATGATGTAACTCTGCATCCCAATTGTATAAACACACTAATTAAGCGTATGGATGACCCTACAATCGGTCTGTGTGGGTTGAAACTGCTATTCCCCGATAATTCTACTGAACCTGGCCGCCCTGCTGGTAAAGTTCAGCACGTGGGCCATGTGATGAATATTAGAGGTGAGATTGACCATATCTTTGTAGGATGGGATGCTTTACATCCAAAAACATGTATATCCAGAGATTGTTTTTCTGTAACTGGTGCAGCCTTTATTGTACGTAGACCGTTGTTCACGCGGGCGCACGGATTTGCAGAAATTTATGGGGTTGGAACTTTTGAGGACGTAGACTTGTGTGTGACTATTAGAAATTTAGGAAGTAGAATTTTTATGGATGCAAATGCCACCGCCTATCATTATGTTGGGGCAACTGTAAAACTTTTGAAACGGGGGTATCCATTGATGGAAAACCAAATGATTTTTCGGCAACGTCATATTCAAGATTGCAAATGGGATTCATATCTCTGGTGGTGAAGTATGGAGGACATTTGTCATAATTGTAAAAAGCGTCCAATAAATGTTATCCGCTCTATTTGTAAATGTACTATTTGTTTGGATTCTGCAAAGAGAGGAACAAGGAAATATTATCGAGAAAATAAGCAAAATGTTCTTGAATATCAAAAAGAATACTGTCAACGAAATAAGCAAAAAATTTATACTACTTCTAAAAAATGGGTAGTAGAACATAGAGATAAAATATTAGAGTATAAACATTCTTTCTATCAAAGACATAAAGATACGGAAAGAGAAAAAAGAAAATTACATTACCAAAAGAATAAAGAGAAAATTACTGTTAATCAAAGGAACTATTATAGAGAAAATAAAGAAATACGGGCAGCAACAAAACACAGGTCATTTATAAAACACAGAGATAAAGCATACGAAGATACACGTAACTACAGAGCAAAGAAATTATCATCTATTGGTAATTTTTCATCGTTAGAATTCAGGGGGTTATTAGAAAAATACAAGCATAAATGCTTATGGTGTGGGATTTCTAATAGAATAGAAGCTGACCATGTTATTCTATTATCTCAGGGAGGAACAAATTACATTAGTAACATCCAGCCACTTTGTAGGAGTTGTAATGCCAAAAAACACACCAAAACCATAGACTTTAGACCATTTGGTTCAATGATATTAGACTGGACATAAAAAGTCGCTATTTCAATTTAGGATGAAATATTGTAAAATTATACTATCAGATTTGAATTAGTGTATTGGAGGGATAATGGACTATCCTTACGGAACTGCTTTCCTTTTAAATGATTCTGTTTTCACTTCTTACGGTGGTCTCACTGGAACGTCTACCGCTGCTCAACGTAATGCGGCTTATTTTGTTGCTGAACGTCAAATGACAGAACATATTGGAACATTCTTGAAACCGACTGATGTCAGTGACACTTATCTATGGGTCACATCTAACCCATTTGAACTTGAATATGGATATGTGCGAAGTATAAATGGGGTAACTCTAAAAGACGCCGAAAATGATACTTACGTTTATACTGCCGATGATATAAGTAATTATGTTCTTTTACGCAACTGGAAAGCGGGTTATGTAGACATTTTACTTACTCCTGCTGGTTGGGCATATTATAATCCAATATTCCCTTATACTGTAGAAGTTTCTTGGACTTGTGGTTTGCTTACTGGAACATCTACTGCCCCTGATATGCTCATGGCTCTTACAATGGTGGCCCAAATCAACCTGAATGAGATTGTAAGTGATGGAACACTAGTAAACGAAGGAGTTGGAGATATTGGAATACAAGAATTTTCTAATCAGTTCTACCACGAAATTCGCACAAAGTTGGGACATAGTATCTTCGGTAATAGTGCTAAAGCAAACAAGGCGGCCAACCTTACCAGACATTTTCGTGCTAAAAGCGCATTGAGGTTTCATTAAATGGTAGCCGGATTAAATCTTCAAGTAAAAATTTGGAGATATATTTTCTACACTGGAAGCGACGATGATTCGGGAGGGGCACAGCCATCGGGAACCGTTTTGTATGACCCTGTTCCTGCTAGAAAGATAACACGAATGCCAGATATGGTATTTTTGGAACAGGGAATTGAAACGGAGCGAATTTCACAATATATGTTGTGGCCTGGAACGTTAGCAATAAAAGAACGGGACGAACTTCAAATTACTTCTCCATCCAATCACCTTGATTACAACAAACATTTCAAGATTGTTGGCGTTTCTGATGTTGGGTTTTCGCCTTCTGATGCTAGAGGGTATTTGATTGTTTCTACCAGTAGAAGTGAAGTTGCTCATAGGAACACATAATGCCTATTAATGATACTACTGGTGAACTAAATACAGGGCTTCATAAACGTATGATTGAAGCGTTGAATTTGGTCGCCCGCTCTGCTCGTGTTAGAGCATCATGGTCAAAGAAAATTCGTGGTGCTATTAAAGTTGGAGAAGTTAAAGAACAAGACGGAGAAGTATTTGGGTATATTGAAGTCGGTGGAACTGCATTTAATGAACATGGGCAACCAGTAAATATAGCAAAAATGGCAAGAGCATTTGAGTATGGTTCTGGTGAACGTGCTAGACGTAAAGGGCCTCATGGAATTGGAAAATACATAATTACCCCAACTAATGCACCCAACTTGGCATTTATGGGAACAAATGAATCCGCAGGGCATTTAGTTAAAACTCCAATCGTTCATCATCCTGGTGTAGCACCACACCCCTTTCTAGCCCCGGCGGTTCAAGAAAATAGAGCAGAAATAAAACAAATGATGGGAGAAGAGTTTCATCAGTACGTAAGTAAAGCAATTAGAGTGTCATGGAGCGGGAATAGATGATACCAAATAATACAGTACAGGCAGCAATTATCTCGTTCCTAAAAAGCAAAGCAACAATCACGGCTTTGTTGGTTGATAATGCTGGTGTTGCTCATCCAGAGGAAATTCGCGAGGTAGAATGGCAGGGAGATACATTTTCTTATCCTAATATCCGTATAGACTTAGGAACACAAACTGATGCTATTGCTGAAAACAACTGTGAAGTTTTCAATATCGGGTTTTCAATTCTTATATTCAGTGAATTGTATTCGAGCAAGGAAGCAAATGTAATGGCAGGGGTTATAGCAAATATTATAAATAAAAAGAGTATAACATCTGGTGGGGTTCATTTTGTGCGGGTGATTTGTACTCTTGTGCCCGCCATAAGAAGGGACGAACGAACATGGCGAAGCGAACTAATTTGCAGGTCAAGTATCCATATTTAGAACCAGAAAAGCGGGAAGAAACGGCAGTAGAAATAGATGAAGTTATTCCTATTATTGATGCCGAAGAAAAACCTACCATTGTATTTAGGGAACCCCCTAGATATAATAAGGCTATCAACAATACAATACTAATACGTTCTAGGCTTGATGCCAAGTATAAAACTACCGGTTCTGTATCGGGGCGTCCGTATGTTTTCAATGGGGCTGGTTCAATAGTAGATGTAGATAAACGAGATGTAGATGAATTCTTATCAAGACGTAGGCGGAAAGGATGCTGTGGTGGCTCCTCTCCAAATTCGCTTTTTGAACTCGTTTAGGAGGTTCTACTATGATTACGGGCACGCCACAAGGTACTATTGAAAGCCAAGATGACATCTATCTTGAAGGTGCTCCATATATTTACTTTCAAGATTGGAGTGCTAACCCACTTAATAATCCCGATTCTGACAATTATTATTGGGGTTTGAGTGGAACAGCAGCTTATCCTGTATATAATCTTGGTTGTATCAATGATGTCAGTCTCACCGAGGATGTTACCGTAAATAACATTCGGTGTGACACTGTTGGGGATAAGGATGTAGTTCAGCGGCGCAACTCCCTTGAATTTGTCTTTACACTCCAAACTATGTTCCCACTTTTTGAACTTCGTCATTTGCTTGGTCTTTCTGCTCCTACCATTGTTGGTGGTGACTTAGAAAAGATTGGCATTGGAGGTATCAACAACAACCGTTGGTACATGGTTTACGCTCCAAAGGTCTATGACGATGATACTGGTGATTACCTGTTATTCCACCTGCATAAGTGCAAACCAGTTGATGCTTGGACAATCGGCATGGGAGTGGATGGATGGAAAATTACTGGGTTGAAATTCAGGGCCTTTACTGACGATTCTAAATCCATACCAGATGCCCAAAAATTTGGGACTATCATTCGTGCGGATGTAAGCGCACTTCCGTAAAATATAAAATAGTTATAGTTCCAAACTTACTATTGACATAGTATGCCTTCTAATATAGTATTAGGTAGGAGGCATACTATGACTGAAATAAATGTAAGTTCTGTGTATTGTATTTACAATATTAATACAAGTAGACGATACGTCGGAAGTACAGCGAACTTTAATAAAAGAAAACAACAGCATTTATATGCTTTACTACATCATAGATCACGTAGTAAATTAATGCAAAGTGATTTTGATTTGTATGGAGAACATTCATTTAGGTTTTTTGTTCTTGAAAAAGTGAAAACATTTGATAGTGATTTTCTTCTTTCAAGAGAACAAGAATGGATGGACAATTATAAACCCGAATACAATACACTTATGATTGCTGGAAGTGGGTTTTCTGAAAGCGCAAGGAGTTTAGAGGCAACCCAAAAACGAGCATCTAAAATGAGAGGACGAAAACGCTCAGAAGAATCAAAACGAAAACAATCAGAAACAGCAATAAAAAATGGAAAACACAAACTAAAAATAGTAACGGAAAAACAAAGGAAACATCTGAGTGAAATAAACATGGGAGATAAAAACCCAAATTGGGGATTGCATCGTTCTGCTGAAAGTAAAAAAAGAAGTTCTGGGATAATGGCAAAAATACTGTACACTTTTCAATCTCCAGAAGGAAAACAAATTTCAGTAAGAAACCTAAATAATGGTGCAAGTAATATTTTGGGAGTTCCGGTTAGTGCGTTAACTCGTTTACGTGATGGAAGGTCTAAGATATATAAAGGATGGACATTTATTTCTGCTATGAAAGACTAATAAATGACTAATAAAGAAGTTATCATTGGTAGAACCAAAATAACTTTCAAACGTCTAAACCTGAAAGAATGGACGATTTTGGAAGAAAACAAAGTTGTAATGCAGGAGGCGGTAGAGAAAAAAGATTTTCACGGCGTATTTGATACTGTGTCATCTTGTATCTCTACCGCGTCTGATGCTACACTTGATTGGGAAAACCAACCCTGGTTCGAGATGCTCGAAGCGTATGGGGAAGCACTTGCTATAAATTCTCCAACGAAAAAGTTTCCAATCCTGACTTCCACTGATGAAATCAAAGAAAAGAAACTACCCTGGGAATACCCTGGTAGGATTTGGTATTTCTGGTTACATCTACTTTCTAATAATTATGGATGGGCCAAAGAACAGATTGAAATACTGGATATAGATGATGCAATTGGTTTATATCAGGAAATACTGATTGACCAGCAATTAGGACGAGAATGGGAATGGCTTGGATATGAAGCTGCATTTCCTTATAACACATCTACAAAAAAAAGTACATTCAAACCTCTTACTCGTCCGATGTGGATGGCAGGTATCACGGCAAAACCAAAGACGATGAAAATGCTGAAAATTCTTATTCCGGTTGGAAATGTAATAGGGTTCAAAGAATGACAAGAAAAGTTAGTGTGCTTAATTTTGAAAAGGTGCTGGAATTATATTCAATTCTAAGACCATATTTGATAAATAACAAAGAAAAGAATTCTGTGTTATTTATTAAAGGTATTTTAGATAGAATGAAGCCACAAGAATATTTTGATTGTGTTTGTTTACTTACTGGAACTAAAAAGGATGAAGTGATAAAAGAAGATTCAATTAGTAGTATAACTGCATTTACAACTGGTCTTTTTGAAAATAAAATAGTAGATTTTGGGGAAATTGCTGAAAGGATTGGATTAATATAATGCCAAGTTTTATGTCATCCGAATCTGATACGTTAATATACAACCTTTATATTGATGTAAAGGCGGCTGTTGCACAACTAAATGTTCTATTAAATACCGAAGATAGTATAGTAGGAAAAACCAAGTTGCTTCAAATAATAATTCAACAAATGGCCGATAAATTAGGGATTTCTTTTCGAGAGGCTGCGTCTAAGGTAGGTGTTCTTACAGGAAGTCTTACTGGACTTAACCAAGAAGCAACAAAGTTGGCGGTATCATCATTTGCTAAAATACCCAAAGTTGCTGATGAAGCAACCACTGCAATAAGTAAATTGGGTAGAATGTTCTCAAATGTTTTCTTCTCTATGGTTGCATTCCAAGTTATCCGATTCTTCCTAAGTATTACTCAAAAACTAGGTGAAGTAACCAAAGCAGCAAAAGATTTCTATAAATCACTTGTAGACGTTAATATGGGTCTTAGAGCAATGCAACGAGGTGGGATAGATGTTAGTATGAATGAGGCTCTAAAGGCGATAAGCGATATAACAAAACTGTTTCCAGTAATTTCAAAGCCAGAAATGACAGAAGCACTTGATAACATTATTTCAAAAACGGCACAAATGGGGGTGTCTTGGGAAAATGTAACAACCATAATGAAGATTGCCGCCGCCACATACGTCAAAACTGGAAAAAGCATGGAAAGTGTGTCCGATGCACTTATTAATGCGATGGTTAGTAGTTCTGGTAATATGACTAAAACAGTATTAGAGCAAACAGAACTTCAAATCACTGCACACATGCTTGAAGCAAAAGCAAGAGAGTTGGGCATTAAGAACATTGAGAAAGGTGTAGCTGCGTTAACAGAAGAGGAACGCGCAACAGTTGCTTTAGCTGTTGCTTGGGAACAACTAAGTGAAAAATTACCAGACATTATGGCGTCAATGGATACTGTTCCTGCTAAAATAGATGCTGTATCTGCGGCTTGGACAAATGTAAAAACAGAAGTTGGACTTGTTTTTTTGGAAATAGAAGGAAAATTAGCTCCTTATGTACTCGATTTTCTTAATAGAGTACGTGAAATACTCCCCCTGATTTTGAAAGATATAGCTTTTTGGATAACTTTAAATTTTGCTCTTTATTCATCAATACTTGGAATTGCACATGGAATGAGTCATGTTATTGTAGCGTTAACAAGTGGAAAAAACGTAATACACGAATTTCTAGTCGGGTGGATGGAGAGTTTTAGTTTAATACCAAACTTATTGAATGATGCAATAGAAAATGCAACAAATATTGGAGATGAAATCGGGAAGAGTTTTGGAAAAAACATTGGAGATGGTATTGCTGGTGGAATAGAAGAATCATCCCCAGATGCAATTGCTGCTCTTGCTGACATGCAAGAAACAATCGCAGATATGGATCGTGATCTTGCCATAGACCGTGAAAACGTTGAAATTGACCTCATGCGGAAACTGTTAGATATTGAAACAGATTATCTCCGTAAACTAAAAGAATTAGAAACCGATAAAGCTGATGAACTCACAAAAGCGAATGAAGATGCCACTGAGGATCGTGTTGACGCAGAGCAAGAATATAGAGATAACGAAATAGAAGCAGAAGAAGATTATCAAACAAAACTTGAGCGACTTCGCGAAGGATTCTTATTTGATTTGGAAGATGCTTTACACGCGCGGGATGCTCGTCAGGTTTTGCGTCTAATACGGCAATATAATCTTAATAAGAAGCAAACTACTCAAGATTATGAAAATGAAAAACGAGAACGGGCAAGGCGATTTGCGCAAGAACTTGCTGATATTGAAGAGCAATATAAGAAAAAACTTAGTCAAATTGAAGAGGAATACGCAAAGAAACAAGCGAAATTGGAGGAGCAGGCAGAACAAGATAGAGTAGACGCACAACTCTGGCTTGATAGGCAGATGGAAGATTTAGACAAAGCCTATGCTGATAGGTTAAAGAAATTGAAAGAAGAATGGGCAAATGAGTATGGTGTAACCACAGAGGGTGCAGACAAGATTTATAAAGAAATCGGAAACTACTTTGGTAAGGATGGATTGGTTACCCAACTTTTCAGTGAACCAACAATTTGGGAGACGTTCAAAACTAAGTGGGATACTTTTTGGGCAACTGTTAAAACCGGTTGGGATACATTTTGGACAACTGTAAAAACTGGTTGGGATACCTTTTGGACAACTACGCTTCCAACAGCTTGGGCTACTTTCAAAACTAAATGGGATACTTTTTGGGCAACTGTTAAAACCGGTTGGGATACGTTTTGGACAACTGTAAAAACTGGTTGGGATACCTTTTGGACAACTACACTTCCAACAATTTGGACTACTTTCAAAACTAAATGGGATACTTTTTGGGCAACTGTTAAAACCGGTTGGGATACGTTTTGGACAACTGTAAAAACTGATTGGGATACTTTTTGGACAACTACACTTCCAACAATTTGGACTACTTTCAAAACCAACTGGGATACGTTTTGGACAACTCTTGGGACTGCTTGGACTACCTTCTGGTATACTACTTGGGAAACTATCAAGGGTTACTTCTCGGGTGCTTGGCAAACCATTACTAATTATTGGTCTCTTCTTGGCGGCAATTTCAAGGCTTATGTTCTTGACCCATTAGCACTAAAGTTCTATAATGCCTGGGAAACTATCAAAAGTTATTTCTCGGGTGCAAAAGTGAATGTTTCTAGCTCGTGGTCTCTCCTTCCACAATGGTTCTACGATAATGTTTCTCACCCACTAGAGAAAAAGTTTGAGGATGCTTGGACAACAATCAAAGGTTATTTCTCTAGTGCATGGACAACCATTACTACAGCGTGGGGCGGCAAAGAACAAGGAGACTTTTGGACAACTTATGTAACTAATCCAATGGCTGCCTCTTTTAAGGGGGCTATTAATAGCATCATTGGATTTTTCAACAAATTAATTACAGCCGTTGCAACAGCAATTAACTTTATGATTGATGGACTTAACGAACTCCGTGGTGCGCTGGATTTGCCTCTTATCCCCCATGTTGGCGGGAAGGAGGGAATACCTCAGATACCTCTATTATTAGCAGAAGGTGCAGTAATTCAACCCAATACTCCATTTACTGCAATTCTTGGAGAGCAAAAGTCAGGTCGCAACATTGAAGCACCCGAAGCCCTTATTCGTCAAATTATCCAGGATGAAATAGGTGGAGTAAAAACAGATACAGAAAACGTGATGGAAAAATTAAAGGGGGCAATGTTTCTTCCGTTCCCATTATCTAATGGAAATACATCCGCTAATATTGCCCCTATATTTGGTGGTACAACTGGGGGGAGAATAAAATTAGAGGTTTTATTATCTCCTGATTTAGAGGCCAGAATAGTACAACAGGCAGCAAATAATATTGCTACTACTATTACTAGAATACAGAGGGAAAAATAATGTGTCCTTATAAAATAGCTAATACTGTTATTCAAACTCAACCCACTGCTGGTAAGTGGATACCACGAGAACCACTTGGTATTGATGGAAATGGTCATGCAATTTATTCGTCTATACGAGAATTTGAAATGGTATGGGATATGGTAAATTTGAATACTGCCCATCAATTACAGGATTTTTACGATACATTGTCAATTACCGGAAGCGTTGTAGTAAGTTTGCCCTTATTTAATGATTTGGGGCCGTCTACAGGCACAACCTATTATGATTATACTGGTTGCGTTTTACGTGAACCTGAATTTGGTCAATATTTTGATTATTATCGTCAAGACGTAAGATTATTGATAGTGAGGATTAGAACATGATATTAACTGCACCTGATTTAGCATTACTTAGAGAACGTCCACATCGAACAGAATTAAGTCTGTCTATCTTCCAACCTAATGTGTCAATGGCTTGTCAAGTTAGGGATGATGGGCCTAATGGGGTTCCCGCACGCGGGTCATATCTTATAGATTTCAAAACTGTTACTGTTGGGGATGGTTTGGATAATCATGTTGGAATGACATTGTTGGTTGGGACTGCATCTGGCTTATCAGATGTGGGTAAAATCCGTGTTAGGTCAACTGACAGTGACACAATTAAAGTAGCAGAAAATTATAATATTGACTGGAAAGTAAACCAATATCTTACTATACTAAAATATCGGGAGGTGTGGCCAGTTTTTCCTCTTATCATTGAGGATGACCCTCCTACAGGCACAAGTGTCACCTTTTACAAAGATTATGATATAGAATACACTAATCAAAATGAATTTTTGGGGACACTTATATGTATGGGCCCTCATCGAGCGGCGTATAGAGAAGGTGCAGATGTCCAGTTATGGTACACATCTTCTGGCACTTATAGTATGGATGGGTATAGTTTAGCAAGTGGAACTTATGATTGGTCTTTTGAGGGTGGAAACCCGCTAACTTCTACAAACGCAGTACCCGGTCTTGTAACTTATAACACCCCCGGGCACTATGAGACCTCCTTAACTATTACAGATATAAGTGGAACTGTTGATACTTCCTATCGTTATGTGTCTATCTATGATAGGGCGGAAAATAGTGTAAATGCTCCAATACTAAAATGGGAAATGAGTGGACTTCATGGTTCACGTGCCGAGGGTGGATATACCGCCGATATTATCATTCGTGAACCTATTGGTGATTTATATGATGGTGCAGTAGTGGTTATCTTTGCCGATGATTGGTATGGGAACACAAAAAAGAGTTTGGGCGGTAATGCTGAAAAGTGTTCACAAATTGTCTTTGTTGGGTATATTCTAAAAGGTTCTATCCGATATAATTACAAAGATAGTTTAGTTGAGTTTAGTATAGGATGTATTACTGATGTAATGAGGCAGACCGTATGTTATGCTATATCAGTGGAGGATATAAATATACCTCTTTATTGGTATCAGTTAAAAAATATGAATGCTCTCCGCGCAATCTATCACTATTTGAAATGGCATAGCACTGTGTTGTCTTTGGCTGATTTCCGTTTTGTTGGAGATTCCCTTTTTTATCCAGTCCAGTTTTTTGACTCTGACCGAGAATCATTATTTGATGCTGTAGATAATTTTATGCGTAACGCGTTGATTGGTGAATTCGTGTCAGATAGACAGGGAACGTTATGGGCGGAGGTTTCGGTGTCGGCTACTCCAAACGCTACTGGAACATTTGCCCCAATAATGGAAATTACTCACCAAGATTGGATGAATGAACCGACAATTGATGAAAGTATTAATGATACTCTTTCATATTTGGAATTTGGTGGTATTGGATATAGCAACGAGGGAGATATTACTTATGCAATAACAGTTGCCGCTCCTGGCCTAGTATCTGGTTATAAAGGTGTAACAGAAATACGATCAGGGTTGATTTTTGACCCCACAACTGGGTCTTATCAGCCTGAAATTTTGGCAGGTAATATTTTTGCTGATAGAAACGCGAGATACCGCTCAATTGGCATGGAACTTGTTGGAGACTATAGAAACTTAGATATTGCTCCACAAGAGGCAAATACCATTGATATAAAAGCTGGTGATACAAATCGTGGGATTGCAATAAATGGACTGTATTTTCCTACTGATATAGATTGGTCGTGGGATCCAAAAACCGGACTTCTTTTGCCAATAATAATGCTTTCAAAAATAACATCTGGGATTGTTGGATACGAGATATACAGTGCAGAAATTAGTATAGTTCCAAGATTTGATTCCATTACAAGTAACAATTCTGCCTCAGCCACAACAATATCTACTACACATACTGCAACAGGCCAGAATAGATTTGTAATAGTTGTATTAGCTTTTGAAGATGATGTTACTGGATTGACTGTTGATTATGGTGGGGTCGCAATTGATAGTATTTCTCATTGGCATACACCAGCTGGAAGGGCGCTTTATTATTGCCTTCAACAAGTCCCTCCACCCATACCAGTACCGACTGGGTTACAAACAGTTACCGCATCATGGACTGGTGCTACTGCTGTTAGAATGATTGTTGAGACGTTTTTTGGAGTTGACAACTACGATTACGCATGGCAATTGGATGTAGTAGTTACAAGCGCAAATGGTCTTAGTGTATCAAGCACAAACACCAACCTCCCACAGTCTCTTGCTGATATGATGTTGCGTGCTGACTTCGTTTTGAGTGCTGCAACTGGTCATATTTTGACTCCTGGTATTGGTCAAACATTACGAAAAACAGAAACGCCATCTCTTCCTATGCGTCTTTCAACATCTACCAAGATTAGTGAACCAATAACAACTATGTCTTGGTCGTCAGATATTCCTACAGACTGGGTTCATATAATGACTACATTTAACCCCCTACTTTTGACATAACAAATCTTCTAAAGGGATGGAATCTATCAAATGATAAGCAGTAAACTTCACAAAATATTCAGCGAATTTGGTGTTTCCAAAGAAAATGTTATACCTACTTACATCGGTATAATAGGTCTTGGAAATCTTGGAAATTTACTTGTGAACGTACCAGACCGACCGGATTACGTTTATGTCAGAATTGGAAACAACACAAGTGAAGCCGTTCATGCCTACAACGATAGATTTACTCTTATATATGGACAACCTGTTTTCGTACAACGTGATGTAAATAATTGGAAAATAATTGGGATAGTAACGAAGGCTAGCAGTGTTTCCGGAGGAGCGGGGGCTATTGGTGGTAATAATGTTTATCTGATGGCGGACACAAACAACTTCATGTACTGGGGCGGTACAAGTTTGAGACTTTATGCAGATAGAAAGTTAGTGATTGATATAACGAATGCCCCATCTATAACTGTTGGTGCAGTAGCAACGGAAAATATTATCATTACATCATCTGCCATACAAATCAGGGACGCCACAACGGTTTATACTGAACTTGCCGCTGGTGTGTTGACACTTGGCGAGGTTGGGGGAAATAAAGACAATATTGTCATTTCGGCAGGTGCTTTTGCTATTCGTAATAATGTTACTGAACGCGTTGGCATGACAGCCGCAGGCATCTTGACCATCAAAGACTCTACTGGGGCAGCAGTCATCACGTTGGACGCTGCGGCGGGTGCTGAGATTACAAAGAAACTAACTATGCCTGGCGCATCATCCGCGATTGCTATCGGTGTTGTTCCACCAACTTCTGCTGCGTTAGGGACGGGTATTTGGATTGACCGGACGGGCATATATGGACTTGCCGCGAATGTTGTACAAGCCAAATTCGACGCGGTTACCGGCGCAATCACGGCGGGGGCGGGAAGTGTGATATTAGATATTAACGGATGTACTATAGTGCCTGATGATATTTGGTACGATACGAGGGCGTATAGAATCGCTACCCCTAATGGAGCAACTATTTATGGGGCATTTGGAGGGTATATATCAGGGAATCACGCATATCTCACCATTAAAGGATATTCTGTTCCTAATCAGAGTTGCTCATTAATGATGAGATCATACGCTCCAGCCGGAAGAGTCGCAAATACAAAGATCGCCGCAAATTCTGCTGATTTGGGGCCAGAAATCGGAATTGATATAGCAGCAGCGGATTCGGATAGTACCAGTTATATTCATTTATTCAATGGTACAGTTAATATAGACCGCGGTCTCAACGTCGGCGCAGTCTCCGGCGCAGGGGTGGGGGGCGGTAAATTTAGTGGAGAACTGGATTCAATTACTGCTGGTACAAATCTCAAGTCCACGTTAAAGACTTATTTTGATGGTCTTTATTCCGTTCTTGCTCATGACCACAGTAGAGTCAATGGCATTCCTCTTGGTAGTTTTGCTTGGGGCGGGAGTACATATGATACTGGAATTTCTATTAATGCAGGATATTATGGTCAAAATATGTTGCTTCTGGCAAGTTGCCACTGGGCAAGTGGAGTAAATAGCGCATCTGCTGTTTATTCAATTTGGTTTGCATACGATGGAAATAATACACCGGTTGCGACGTATTTAGGAGGATCTTTAAATTTCATCACTGTTGGCAAAAGTGCTGGAAATACTCTTACACTTACAGACTCCGGTTCATATTTAACTCATTGTAGCTATTTCTTAAGTAAATAATTCTTACCCACGTTGCCAGGGTACCCAACCTTTCGCCTCATACCGCAGGCCGGCACAAAAGAACTGTCAAAACCAGTACCCATTCCACCATCTTTATATTTTCGTAGTCCGGCATAAGAGCACGGCGACGAAATACCTTCGCGCCGTAGTACAGCGGGCCAACTATCGTCCCGCCGGGGGGTTTCCCACCTCCGACCCCAGGGTAGCCGTCCTGACGCCTTCCGGCGCAGGACGGCTTGGAGCAAGTAGATGATATTTATTCTAAAAGTAAACAGTGATATAATCAACTCACAACCGGCGTGAGCCGAAGGCGAAAGCATAGAGAAGGAAAGGAATAAATAGAATGTTACTCAAACTTTTAACTCTCGTGGATGCTAAGAATGCGTTTGCTCTCCTGGGTAATGAAAAGCTACCTTACAAGTTATCTTGGATGATACAACGCGCCATTCGTAAAGTAACATCTGAATTGCAGGAGTACGAAAAAATCAACTTGGAACTTTGCATCAAATATGGGGTAGAACAAGAGCCAAAAGGCAGTGGAATATGGAGACTGCTCCCTGAAAACAATATTGTTTATCAGAATGAAATCAAACCCATTCTGGACGAAGAAGTTGAGATTGATATTAACCCAATCCCACTCTCTCTGTTTGATTTCGCTCCAAACCTTGAACATCCAGAGGTTAAATATATGGTTTTCCCAAAGGTTTTGCTTGACCTTGACTGGGCATTTTTCAATGATGAAGAAAATGTCAAGAAATCAACAACCAACAAAAAAGAAAATAAAGAGTAAGTCAATGCCAATATTATCACAGTACATACTGTAATAAAAACCGTGGTATACTTGAATCTGGTTAAGGAGAACCTCATCACATTGCAAAACACTATAAAATATCTTGGAGGAACATCCATTAAATGATAATACTTTGTCCGAGGTGTGAAAGTTCAAACGCATCACATCGGGGAATAAGACATGGAAAACAACGCCTACAATGCCAAGAGTGTGGCAAGTATTACAATGGTGAAATAGAATTTAAAGAAGATGGGGAAGGAAGTACGCTTGAAGAAAGTGATAATTTCATTAATATCATTTGTTCCTCAAAACGTATGTTAACAAAAGAAGATGTATTAGCACAATTCAAAATAGATACAAATATTTGGGAAATAGAAAAATGGAAAGTCAAAACAAGTGAGGGATACAGGAAAGACCGTTCTGTTGAATGGGATGTTTCTGGTGGTTCTGTAATACATGGTAAAGTAAGGGACACAGGCAAAATGCTTGTTGTCCCCTTATATCATGTTGAAGTTAGACTTATAAAAAGAACTGTGCCGTCCATTGAAAATATTTCCAAAGACTTTGAAAAACTACAGTTAAACTATAAGCATCCTGAATTTAAGTATTCTAATCTGAATCTTCGAGATAATATGTTAGAAGTTTCCATTGCTGATTTACACATGGGTAAATTAGCATGGGGCAAAGAATCGGGCGAGGATTATGATAGTAAAATAGCACGACAACGTTTTATTGGGGCAATAAACGATATTTTGAGCAGAAACAAAGACACTAAATTTGAAAAAATTCTTTTCCCAGTTGGTAATGATTTACTTAACAGTGATACAGTGTCAGGAACAACCACAAAAGGAACACAACTTACTAATGATAGTCGGTGGCAAAAATTGTTCTTCGATGTTGTTCACGCTCTAATTGAGGCTATTGACATTCTTTCATCTACTGCTCCCGTGAATGTTTTTTGGATACCAGGAAATCACGATACAATGTCATCATACTATGCAGTAAATTATTTATTTGCTTGGTATAAGGACTCTAAATGCGTTACAATTGACATTAATCCTACCCCCAGAAAGTATATTGAATTCGGGAAATGCTTAATTGGATTTAGTCATGGATCAGGAGATTCAAAAAGAATACCACAACTAATGCAAGTGGAAGCCCGCGAAGCATGGGGGAGGACACTTTGGCATGAATTTCACCTCGGAGATTTACACCATGAAATAGTTACTGAAAACGGAGGGTTGATTATTAGACGACTTTCGTCTTTGACTTCAACCGATGATTGGCACGCAAGCATGGGTTTTATAGGAGCAATCCGTAAAGCACAGGCGTTTGTATGGAATAAAGAAAGAGGACTATTACAAATCATTAATTCTCCTATTTAGAACTTGTACTTCTGTGCATTGATAAAGTATAATAAAATGAGTAATTCATTCCGATAGGCAGGAGACAACCATGACGCCAAAATTAGCTACAGAAACTAATGCACGAGTGCCTGAAACTGTCACACAAACACCCAGTGATGACCAACAGGTACACGCTATTTCCGCTGATATAAAAAGCATAGTAGAAGTAGCAGTTATGGCTAATGATATTTCATATATCAAGGGAGATATAGCAGAAATTAAGGCATTCTTCACGGACATGAAATTACATTTCGTCTCACGAGACGAATTCGCACCCATAAGAACTATAGCGTATGGTATAACGGGGGCTATTTTATTGGCCGTACTTGGGGCGGTGGTTGCGTTAGTCCTAAAATAGTTTTGGCCTCAATCTTCCGTAGTTTACCAATGTAGTCTCCCCGCTTCATCTAGTGTCCGAATGATATTATAATTCCCTCCCCGAATTTCAATTTGGGTTTTCAATGTCTGCTCACGGTCAGTCAATACCATCCTCCCCGCTGGATTTTTTATCTCAACTATGTGCATCACGGGCCCATCAATCAATAAGCCATCGAACCCAGCGCTAGGAGGCATTTGAATCCATAGACAACCAACCGACCTCCAAAATGCAATAATTTCGGTCTCGTTTTTATCTCTACGGTTAGAGTTTTTGTAAGTCATCTTGTTCTCCTAGTTTAATGTCTGACCACCATATCAAACAGGTGGGTGATGCTTTTTTGTGGTTATCAGCTATTTTATCCATAACCAACCAAATACCAATTCCATTAAGAAAATAAACATTTCCTGATTGTTTACATTTTGGACAAAACCAGGGAATTTTATATTTGTACAAGGTCATTCTTCATTTTCGTTATCTTCGTCGTTTTCATTGTTTCTCATTGCCAAAAAGGGGCCAATCCAAAGTGGACTGGTAAAAATGAGAAATATGTATCTAAGTCCTTTCCACACCGCGTTCAGTTCACCCAAACCGCTAATCCATCCATCTACAATAAAGTTCATATCGTCTAGTAATTCATTCTTCGTTTTCATTTTCATCTCCTTCATTTTCATTTGACACAGTATCAACAGAACTTTTCAGTGCGTCAATAAACGGCTTGAAAACTTTATTGTTCCCCGCTTGGGCTTCTGCAATAAGTGTAGAATATTTTGGATACTTTTCTTCTCCCATTATTATAGGGGCTTTCTCAGTGGCACGTTTGGCAATTTTGTACAATTCACAATCTGAAACCGCTGAAAGACCGAGATGTAATCCTTTACCAGCTAAGCAAAACACTCTGAATTTTCTTCCGCTCTGTCCATACGAAAGTTTCTCTACATTTCCTTCAAGGATATAACTGCCATCACACTCAAAAGTTTCTTTCCTGCTCAAACGAATACGGACTTTGGAGAGATAGTTTTTTACAACACCTCCAGATGTTACACTTCCACGTCCCCCAATAATTGCATGTAAATGGGAAACCATAAAGAATGACAACGGGTTGTTTTTTCTAAACCGCTGAATATGCACAATATGGCGGGCAAGTTTTGCCATTAATCTTGCTCGTGCCCCCATATTCATTTCAGCCACACTATTTGCTTCAAGTTCAGCAATGGGACTGATCGCCCCAACACTATCTAAAATTCCCACTGCTGTTTCGTCTTTGATTATATCATCAATCAATAAATCAATTGTTTTCTCATCATTTGTATCTAACAAAATATGAACTTCGCCGTCAAATCCTTGTGTTTCAAGAACCGAAGTCATCAAGGATTTATCAAGCTCTTCAATAGGTGAAATAGCAATATTCTTTTTGGCTGATGAAGCGAGCATTCCAGCCAACGATAAAACCATCGTACTTTTGCCAACCCCGCTAAAGCCAAATACATCGTACACAGTCATTGGAATACCTAAATCATTTTGGTTTGATAATGCAATATCTAGTGAATGGAAACCAGTTACTATTCTCTGAATAAATGGGTAATCACCTGTTATTTTAATTGTCATTCTTCCTCCTCGTCATCATCTAACCATTTCTCTGGGGCTATTTGACTTCTTCCATTTTTCCTCTTTTCTCTTATTCTTTTTTCTTCATTGCATTTGGAACAAAACCCGTTTAATCTTCGTAAACATGACTGACATAGAGGATCAAAACATGCCTTACATTGATGTGCTGCTGGAAGTCCGCATTCAACACAAAAATTTTCATCCTCAATCTCTTTCCATAGAGTCCTATTCATTATGTGTCTCCCAAATTACATTTTTCTTCTTCTGGCAATCCACATTCTTCACACCAATAATATGTAACACATGTTTTTCCTAGATTACGTTGTGCCAATTCAAAATATTCTTTGTCTTGTTCAATTCCTACATAACAACGACCAAGATTTTTACAGGCAATTCCAACTTGACCTGACCCGAAGAACGGATCGAGTACACAACTGTCTGGATTAGTATAAATCCTTACTAATCGTTCAATTAATGACAATGGTTTCTGCCAGGGATGCTCGGGCGGGTAAATCAATTTATCATCATATACACCAATCATTTGTGACCAATGAAGCCGATTGAATATTTTTCCTTTACGAAGAACTAATATCATCTCTACAAACCTACCACAATTATTTATGTAGTTTTTGGTAGACTGAGCTTTTACCCAAAATAAATATTCATCTGGTTTGAAAAATTGATTTTCTGGCTTGCAAAAAACAATGATGTTCCCTTTACAAACCCGACAAAGTTCATTCACATTAATATTACAGTCATATTCAGGGTCTGTAATAATGGCGTCATAAAAACCATCCGGAGTTTCCTCTAGTACATCCCAACAATTAGCATTAAGAATTTTTGAATTTATAGTTGACACAGTATCACCCTAACGTATGCAGCATCTCTACCTTCGTATAATCCCGCTGTTATCTATTATTCTTTCAATAGATTTTGCTACAATTTCATTGTTTTCATTTTTTATATCTAAGTATCCAATATTTTTTGTTTGACTATTATACCATGCTTGTAATGTCCCATCATCCTCTAAAAAAATTGTCAGTGTTTGCTTCTTTGGGGATTTCCCTTTTATTTCTCGTACAATCTCTGCAACTTCACCTATATCAATAGCATGAGCCATTCGTAACCAATCAGTCATAAGTACATTAAATCCCTGTGAAATCAAAGAAGCCATAGGAACCAACTGGCGCATCGGCTTGGCTTTGATGTACTCAATTACGTCTTTTGGTATATAACCACCTGTGAGCATGTCCCATACAGCTACATACCTATTTACAGTGGCCTTCGCCAATATTCCTAGTTCTTCCTCCGCAAGTTCATAGACTGTACCACTATATTCGTAATCATTCCAACGAGTGTAAACACCATGCAATAATTTAGCCAATCCCAACCCACCTAAACGGATTACACCAAGTAAATTCTTGCCCGCCGACAATGCTATAGATGGGTCTTTTTCTTTTAGAGACTGTGCAAGTACCAAGTCTATTCTATCAAATAATGATTGTTCCATCTTAATAGGAACGCTTTGGTCAATTAAAGCAAGAACTTCAAAATCATCAGAGTTCATCCTAATTTCTCCACTTCAAGAACTAACTTTTTGAGCGCAAGTCTAATCTCACCAATGCCCCCATGGGTCAATTGGGCCGGATTAAACATACACATCACTGGAACACTAAAGTATGAACTATCTACCCACAGTCCACAAACATCAGAAACTTTGTACCTTGTAAATGTAGACACAGTCTCAGCGCCCATAAGCAAAATAAGTTTTTTACCAATTGCTTCCTTGATAACTTGTTCAAGTCCAAAGTTGAAACATTGCTCATTCTTAGATATTTCATGCAACCACAAGTTTGTAGAACGACATTGATAAAAATCTAATCCAGCAAGAGCAAGTTCACGCCGAAAGTTCTTGCCTGTCCATCCTGCAAAAACTTCTAGTTCTTTCAACTCAATTTCGCCTGGATGCGAACCCACAAGTAATATTTCACTGTTTGGGTCGCCCACAGGTTGAACTAAATTAGTATTACAAATAGGACAAGTTGACACAGTATCAGTGCTCATCCTATTCTTCTCCTATTTCTTGTCTGACCATTTCTTTCCTATCACAATACTGACCGACGGCCTCACAGAAGGGTGTAACCGTTGGGCCACGTCCAACATTGTTTGCTTTAGTATATCACGTACATGTTCGGCTTCTTCATCTTTTACCTCTAACATAAGTTCATCGTGGCTTGGGAGTATTATGGGATTACACCCCCATTTTTCTACAAATTCTATCATGGAGAGTTTCAACGCCTCTGCCGCGCTGGATTGGAGAGGCGAATCCATTCCAACACGTTCCCATCCGTACACATATGAATTCATCCATATTTTACGTCCACAAACACTTTTGACATATTTGGGATGCCTACTTTTTACATTTTCCCTATATTCATATAGACCGGGGAATATACTAAAGTATCTTTCTAGTAGTTCTAATGCTTCCTTTTTTGTTTTTCCTGTTTTCTTTGCCAGTCCATACTCAGTCAACCCATTACAAGAACCAATAACAATTTCTTTAATATCTGCTCTGCGTGGATCTGACTTTGTAATCGTTTCTCCAAACATTTCTCTAGCAATTTCAATATAGATGTCCTTACCAGAATTGAAAATTTCAAGTAATCGTTTGTCACCGGATAACTCTGCGGCAAATCTAGGCTCTTGTGCTGAATAATCAGCAATCACAAACGAATTTCCTTCACCAGCAATAAAACATTCACGGTATTCGGGTGTATCTCTTACAGGAATATTATTTAGGTTTGGTGAGCGTGATGAAAGTCTACCACTGATTGCCTCAGAGACTTGCCATGATGAATACACCCGTCCATCTGCTTCCACAAACTGGTCTACCCATTTTTCTCCATAGGTAGAAACCCTTTTGGTATATACTCTAGCATCCATAATCTGTTGTGCTAATAGTGTTTTCTTTGCTAAATGTTCCAACACTTTTGCGTTAGATGATGAGACATGAAAACCTTCTTTCAATAAGGCTTCCTTACTTTGTACAGAACTTCCTGGATTAAAGTCAAGTTCATCCTTTATTTCTTTTGCTTTATCTGCGCTTTTAGCACAAACCTCAATCCAACGTTTTGTATCTACTTTTACTCCTTTGAAGCCTAATGTCAGCCACATCGTAGGTAAATCAATCTGTTTGTAAATTTCTAAATCTTCATCAGAAACAACCTTTCGTTGTTCGTGATAAACTCTCCAAGTGGCTATTACATCTTTGGCAGCATATTCGATTTTTTCTTGTGTCCATTCATCCGTTTCTTTGAATTCCTTTTGGAATTTCTTTTCAAGATAAACATCACAGTATCGGCGCACAAGGTCATTCAACCCCATTTGGTCATTATCATACCAACCAGAATACATAATCTTTTCAATCAAGAGAGTATCCCACAATCGTTTACGTAGTTTTATTGTAGTCCACCGGCGCAAATGTCCCAAATCAAAGGGAGAGTTATGAAAAAGCCACGTTGCTTCTTCAATATTCTTTAGAAACGGTTCAACTTCTCTTCCATCAAATATTATGTATACATTTTCGCCGTCAGATGTGCAAGCAAGAGAACCGAAACGACCGGCAGGACGGTGCATACGTTTTTGGTCAAGTCCAAACAATTCCATATCTATTGCAACTTTATCACCACGTGATGCAACAAGAGGAAGGTCGTTAAGTATCTTTGGGACAGGAATGATGTTCATAAAGAATCGGCGCCGGATACCCCATCCGCTCGCGGTGGGGTAGTTTACCTATTTTCTCCTATAGTCTATAATTGGAGAAAGAGTTTCCATTTTTCTCTTTACTTGGTCTAAAGATACGGGGTAAAAATCCCAACAATCTACTCCAACATCAAATGATAACCCATAAGGCGGTAATTTTCCGTGATGATGACCAAATAAATGCCACGACGCATAATGCGAAAGAGGCCATGAACGCATAGCATAATGGCAAAGGGTTAGACAAATATGATGCCTCGTAATTTCATCAATAAAGGGGAGTTTGATTGTCTTAAAAGGGGGAAGAATAAACCAATTCGGCCCATGTGGGTCTCTGTCGTGTGAACCAGGAATAAAATGTATTCGTCCGTCAAGACGGTCACGAACTTTATTTCTTTTCTCACCGTCTGTTAAACTAAAATCTCCAAGATAATAAACATCATCATCTGAGGCAACAACAGAATTCCATCTCCGAATGATTTCATCATCCATTTCATAAATATTTTTGAAAGGACGATGACAATATTGCAGAATATTGGCATGACCAAAATGGGCATCACTTGTAAAAAACAGCATTTTACTTTTCCTCTGTTCCTACCCATACATTCCCGGGTAAAATGGAACGATCAGAACGAATAACAATTCCGGGTACTACTGCATCTTCATCAAACATGGATGGATTTACTACACAAGTGTCAGGAATATAACCATATTTCCCTTTATAATAATCTACCGCTTGTTGAACCTTATCAACTAGAGGAGTTTTAAGGTCATTGTTGTGCCAGAGAAGTCCTACATTCATTTTGGGTTCTCCTCTGGAAACAAGGTATAACCATCCCAGGGACAGCCAGGCAGATGCAACTTGATAAGTGTGTTGATTTCGTCCGCGTATTTGAAGCGGGCAATGTCCCACGCGAAGTGGGCTGCGTCCCATACAAAGTAGGCTTCATCCAACTTGGAGCGGGCTGCGTCCAACTTGGAGTAGACTGCGTCCAAGTTGGATTCGGTTGCGTCCAAGGCGTCCAAGTTGGAGCTGGCTGTGTCCCATACGGAGGATGCTGCATTCCACTCGGAACAGGCTGCATCCAACTTGGAGCGGGCAGCGTCCAACTCTGGCGGTAACTCTATTTTGCATGGACGGAACCAATGGAGACGGATAGCCTGTTCCGCCTGTGCCTTATTGGACAAAATGAATTTTATACGATTTTTCGGTGGTTCGGTGAGTATCTCAATGGGTATTTCATGGTGACAAAACCATACCAAATCACCAACTTTTGCACCCTTGAATGCAGCACGACACAGTTTTGCTTCTTCCTTGATAGATTTATAGTTCATTTTTGTTTCTCCTTTTGATACAGTATCAGATTATTGTATAGAAAGACAAGAATCAAAGTAATCGGACTGCGAGTCTGACCTGTCGTCTAGATCTGGAAATGCGGCCAAGATAATTTTCTCAAGGCGTTGATGGGCCTGCCATTGCTGTTGACAGTAAGGACAATAGTACCCATACCCATGCCATATATTGCTGCCACGTTCACTCCGATCTATTTGTACATGTTGCGCTTCATGTGCACTACCCTCCCGAAAGCCTTCATCCTGATGAAATCGAATATCAATAGACGATGCCATACTGTAAGATGGTGTTGTTACAGAGACAAATCCGAGGCCAATAGACTTGAGCAATTTTCTAACTTCTTTAGACCATTCCTTGCGGGCTCGGTCTCGGATGTTTGCTCGGAAAGCGGGTAAGGGTGTGTCAATAATTCTCTGATATAGTTCATTCATGAAATATTCCTTTCAAAGTTTGCAATCTAACCCGGTTGCGTAGGTAAAGATACTTTGAAGCATATTGTCATAAACATCGTCAAAGTTTGCAACAGGTTTACACGCTCCGGCGCGCAAATTGAAAAACTCTACTTTATAGGTATCACCCAAAAGCGTAATTCTGCATTTATTAGCCTTTGTACTGCCCCTGAAGCCAAACTGTAACCCCGTTTTGATGGCAACGTAATCGTGAGCACCAGTCATACTTGTAAATTTATGTCCCCCAAGTTGGTTCATGATTTCTCTCGCTATTTCTATGTTACCCATAGTTTTCTCCTTTTGTGTAATGATTACACAAATACATTAATACAACCTTAAAATTAGATAAGAGTTAAAGAGCATAAAATTATTCTCATTTTGTGCCTCTAAATCTTCTAGCCATTACTAACGCCAAAACGTACGCATGAGCGGCCCAGCACATATCGTTAGTGTTCTGCTCCATGATACTGTATGGAGTTTTAACCCTCACCTTATAACAGATTGTGCCCGGCTTAGTACCTTTTATTTGACGTAGTTCTGTTGTAATCATTTTATTTGCCTCTTTTCTGCATTGTGTGATATAGTGCTAAGTAGTCATAGCTAAGTCTATCTGGGCATCATGTAGGTATTTTCGACAACGAGCATACCGGACAATGACGTAAATTGACGGGTGGTTTTTTGAATCGTAAGTTGCTCTGTGCGAGCGAGCGAGCTATCTGTTATGTTATATACCGCAACCCTGTCTCTATTGTGTACGATAGCGATACGGTGATAGGGTTGTTGAAGTGTGCGTTGAACAGTAATCATTTTATTTGCCTCTTTTCTTTTGTTTATAGTAGAGTATCCGCACAAGCGAGCGTATTACTCTGGTCGGGGAGCAGTCTCTTTGGCATAATCACGGAGAGCAATTAGTCGCTCACGATGATTGTTGTACCACTCAGAACAGTTATTTATGGTAAGCGTTTCCAAGCCGGGAATTTTATTTACCAATTTCGCAGCGTCAATCGTTTGACAGATATGCCCGCCCACAAACAGAATAAAACCGGTAGGAATGTGAATGATATTTATTGGGTCACATTGTACCGCTATATAGTCCGATATTATATAGCCCGCGACTTGAGTCGGAGTATATACATCCGCGTCATTCCGCTTTTGCACCGTGATTAGTTCTTTTCTCATTTTATCCTCTTTATAATAGGTTAGAATAGGATATATAAAACTATGCTACAGCACTTTGTACCACTTTGTTTGGTTAACACCCACATACTTTCTTGTGATTAGCACGACAACATTTACCACACACGGGCCCCAAAATCCATTCGTACGCCATTTCACGCCCGCATTGTGTGCAGTAGTGTATATCCTCTTTTTTAACCTTCCGGCAATCTCTCTTTACTTGTTTCGGAGCAAGCCCAGATTTAATGCTCATTTTATCACCTCATTTAATTGTAATCTTACTAGTAAAACGGATAGGATACTGTGTACCACACAGTATTATGTATTACACAGTATTAGTATAATCCCTAACACTGTGAACCAAAACAGACAACAAACGGGTAAAGCATATAACAGACCCTGAAAGCATTTCATGTCTATTCCTCAGCTGTCTTCGCATAACACGCGGTGAGAAAATTGTGTTGACTAAAGTGTTGATCATTTAGGTGAAAGTCCGCCACTAAACCTGTTATGATAGATTCCCACGTGTGCAAACGACCTAGAAACGCGTCCCACGTTTCGAGGTCAGAACGAACGGGGCACTTGCGTTCCAAAACTTTAGCAATACGGGCGTACTCGTTTTCCGTCATTATACACCTTCCTATTGTAGACTCATCAATGCAGCGAGTCCGTCGGCTATCACGTGGATAACCGGAGCGATTATAACAGTGACCAACGCCAATCCAACGGTAAACGTTAGCAACAACAGTACTAACACAGAGGGTAAATCTTTAATCTTTAATTGTGTCATTGTAGACTCCTTTTATCACGTGTGCTAGATTGTACACACCCTTCTGTGCTACAGACCATCTGGTCTGTAGCACAGTATAAGCGGAGGCAATTTATTGTCGCAGTTGTGCGTCAAGGACGGCATCACGGGCCGATATGCGCCGATCAGAAAGATAGTCATCTATATCGTCGGCTAGGATAACATCATCGGCCAGAGCATCCTTCGCGTACCTAGTCGCCAAGATTTTGATATCAGCGTCGGTGGTTTCCGCAGCGATACCTAGGTCTGAATCGGAATTGGGGCCAAACCAGTCTGCACACTGCCATATACTGAGTTGGTTAGGTTCGATGTTTTGCAAAGTTTCGATTATCTCCTCGAGGGCCGCGTTGGCATCGTCGGTTAGTCTACCAACCAAGTTCGATTGATCATTCCAGTCAGACGACCAACCATCGAGTACACGCTGTACTAAGTCACTGTCAGTCAATTCTGCGCGGGCGTGCGCCTCATTGGGGCGGGCGTGTAGGGTCTGGGCGATAACCAGCCCGTTCCATTCGTCCACGGGGGTCGCGTTATCATCGTACTCCTGTGTGATCCTGACGGTTTTGTCTCGTGGGTCAATGAAGAGCGTAGTTAGTGTCTCGCTCCATGTGTCCTGATGGTAGGGGTCAATCTGCGGGGTGGTATCGATCTCGGTTACAGTATATTTTGTAATCATCGTATCGTCTCCTTTTGGCTCATTTGCGGCTGCGCCTGCACCTTATCAAGTGTCTGCGTGTACTTGCACAGACAACACGTCCAGCTTGTACCTGTCCTATAAAACCATCCCATCTGCGGGCATGTATCGCATCCCCCACGTACTGCTGTATCATGGCTGCTACATACGTTACAGGGATATTGCTTCGCACACCGTTGACATGGTATACGCATAACAGTGTTAGTCATAGTGGTATCTCCTTTTGGCACACTTTGCGGCTGCGCCTGCACCGTGACAAGTGATCAGTAATCAATGCCCGACTCGCGCGCATCGGCACAATTATCACAATAGTAGCCGCTATTGTTCCCGCTCATGTCACGACGCTCATAGCGCCATGTCCACACGTTCCCATGTGTAGGCAGACGTCGCCCACACTGGACACACACCCAACGCGGTGGCGTAGGTATCGTGTTGGTACTCTCATCATGCATAGTCTCATATGTAGTAATCATCGTATCCTCTCATGGATAAACGGATATGGCTAGCCGTGCTGTACCGAGGGCAACGGGCGAGATACCCGGACACCTCTATGATACTCCGCGCCGGGCTCGAAACATTAAAATTAGCTTAATTTAACCTTACAAAACTGTAAGGTCAAACCCTTGACAATTATGCAACGACATGGTAACGGATTAACCAGAGCACCATAGTTTCTAAATTTGGTTCCTGATTTTCGCCGAAAGTCATACTATACACCTATACAGTTTTAGATTGTGGTATAATATTACCGAACCTATTCCGGGAGAGCTATTATAAAAATACTTAACATACAATCTGGTGGTAGACCTAATGACTTCCAAACCCCTCCTAGTGCGTTAGGGCCTTTATACCCACACCTGCCTTTGCATTGGATTATTTGGGAATGTGCATCTGGGAGAGGGAATCTTACCAATGCCCTGCGAGGACATGGCTATAGTGTAATTAGTTCTGATATTTTAACTGGGCAGGATTTCTGTGTATACAAACCGGATGTGTTTGATGCTATTGTGACCAATCCACCATTCAGTCTCAAACAGGAATTTCTTGAGCGGGCGTACATTCTCGGAAAGCCCTTTGCTTTTTTGCTTCCGCTAACAACTTTTGAGGGTTTGAGGCGACAAGCCCTTTTTAGGAAATATGGTATTGAAGTTATCCTCTTTGATAAAAGAGTAAATTTTGAGACGCCCTCAGGAAAAGGTAGTGGATCATGGTTCGCTACAGCTTGGTTTACGTGGGGACTTGAAATAGGCCAACAATTAACTTTTGAGAAACTGGGGAGGGGAGATGAGGAAACTAAAATGACAGCCGAATTGAAGACGACACTAGCTCACCCTGACTGTAATTTGACACAGTGTCAAATTTTCGTCGCCGAGTTCCACTAAAACACTTACTATACATCTTGACAAAATAAAAGTTTAGTGTATAATATCTTTAATCTAGCATGGTTGAGGCAGAAAACTAGCAAAACCCGTTGGCACTGCCTCAACCTAAACTGGAGAAGGGCAAAATGCAAAAGAATAATACAGTAGTATACAAAATGCTAAAAGAGTTTGTCACTAAAGTAGGAATTGTAAAGGTGGCATACCAGATGAATTACTCAAAAACCTATCTGTGGATGTTATTATCAGGAACGCGCCCAATAACCGATAGAGTAGCAGAATATTTTGGGTACAAACAAGTAACGCGATGGGTTCCCTTATATCCAGAAAAGAAGCGTGAATGATGTATTCGATATATTCGATGTGTTCAATAAAGCTGAGCCAAACTGTTATGTATTTTCCATGCTAAAGATTGTCCCACTCTCGTTAAAGGAAGCAAATCTGCTTGTGTCTAATTGGCACAGGCATCATAAACCCGTTCGCGGTTGTAAGTTTTCTATTGGTGTAACTGATGAAAGTGGCATACATGGCGCGGCAATTTGTGGGCGTCCATCTGCACGAAATATTGATTATCACACTACACTTGAAGTCACTCGCCTTGTAACCGATGGAACTAAAAACGCCTGCTCTATTTTATATGCGGCAACTGCTCGAATTGCGAGTGAGATGGGTTACGAGAAAATCATTTCCTATATTCTCGTTAACGAAACTGGTCACTCTCTCAAAGTTTCAGGCTGGCAAGAACGCGATGAAATAACACCAGGTCGTCAATGGAAACATACCGATGGCAACCCTCGCCGAACAGACCAACCCACTTGTGATAAGCGGCAGTTTTTCAAAACTTTAGCACCACCTAATAAACATTTGCATCAGGGTAACGGGTAGACCGTCACCCAAACGCAGATTTGCAAACCCCGCCTCTGTCCCCTTCGGGGATGCTTCGCGAAGCCAAACCGTTAACCTACTCGGATTAAAAATGAATAATATATTTGTCGAAGATGTTGAAATGCGAAGGATACGATTTGTGCCAATAATCCGTGCCCGCAAAATGAAAGTAACCTACAAAGAATTTTATATTGAGTTTGATAGTTTACCAATTGAATTACAGGCGCAAATAAAGCAAATTGCTTTTGAACGTGTGTCTGCTCAACTTAAACGTGAAGCACAACAGCACGAGCAGGCTAATACTCACTCCAGCGGACTCTTAAACCCCGCCCCTGAGCCAACCCGTTAACCAAACCATGATCCTTCGCTCCATACCTCCCACTAATCGCCGACCAATCCGCGTTAGTTCCATGCGTGCCGCTACAAAAGCAGGTCTCATTTTTTTTGGCGCACACACCGGCAGCCAGCAACAATCTGTTCCGGTTATCGAAAATACATTCCATCCGAAAGTTATTTCTGCCAATCCTGATATTTGGAACCAACGGGGGGCATACTATAAATCCAGACAGATACTTATTGACCAACTAAAAGAACTGATTGCAATAGCAATAGAACCAGAGGAAATAGTATTCTGGCAACAACAGCTTGACAAACTGAAAGGAGCACTATGATGAAAAACAAAACGGAAATAATTGCCCTGATGAAATCAGTCCAGACTAAATATTTCCCTGAACTGACAGATGTCATATATGATGTGGAACCCGACCATTCATTTGATGGTGTAATGGGACGTGCCATCTTTGGTAAAATCCAGGAAATTGTCTTACATTACAGTGATGAACGTATCTTGGAACCAAAATATCGTATGGGATTAGTGCCGGTTATCGCCCATGAGCTAGCCCATTATCTGAATCCAGTAGATCCCGAATGTGTCATGCGGGAACGTCTGCCTCCAGAAATGATGGCCTTATGGGAAGAATTACTTAATTCAGGCTATGCACGGTGTTCAATGACGAAAGGATAAAAATAAAATGAAAAATGCAACCCGCCACGACTTTGATGCTTTATATGTTCTATCAGAGATTGAAAAAAGTACGGATGGGGTTAATCAACAACTTAATTACTCTGAAATTTTATCCGCTTTGGAAGAAGCATGTCATACTATTGCTCAACAAATTGCGTGGAGACATAGCGTTGAGAAATGGATTGATTCTCTCCAAAATATAATAAACTGATACACCCTCTCGCGCCCAAGTCGGAGGATGTATCATAAGGAGAAACTTACTATCCCACACTAAAATCAATACTATCCTATTTGTGGGTGTTTGTCAAGGTATCTATAATTCACGCCGGAATTACTACATTTAGTGTTGTTTCCAACCAACAATTAGGTTCTACTTTGACAGATTGGCGATTTTTGGTAATAACTACTTCCACAGTGTCCCCTTGAAGTAAATCGGTAATTTGAGTATGGTCAAATTTAAATTCACGTCGTGTCTGCCCCTGCCAAACTAATTCCTCGGCGGTCATCTTAGCTAATTGTCTAACAGAATCTCTCTCCATAGTTTACTCCATTTCTAAAATACATATATTACTAGCCACATATTATAGTGATGTCGGTTTCCGAAGCCGCATAGCACACCAAATCAAGTTCATTTAGTTCAGTTCCTTCTTCGACAGCCTTTTTGATTGCCGCCTCAATACTATCAGCCACCACATGAACTTCACACCAGGGGCTTTTATTGTTCCGAACTCTCAGTGCAATTTTGTAAATCATCTCAATTCTCCATTTCTAAAACGAATGTACTGCATTGGCACTAATCAATTCTTGGATAGAATAATAAACGGGGATATTGTTTTGTATAGCAAACTTTACTTCTTTGTCCGCACCACTAGATTCACCGGGTAAACGTAAAAGACAATCACAATGCAAAATCCACTCCAAATCCATCCCTATCCAAAATTCATACGCATGTGGGACTAAAAAATGCCAAAAATGAGTAAACAAGGGTGGAAACGGTAAATAGCCCAATTTTGCTAATTTATCAGCAGCAATAAATGATTTTCGTACATTTATAGCAACATCTCCCTTAGTATATGCGCTTGCTATATAAACAACTGGACGCTTGTTATGCCACATTTTATTATCTCCTTATCTTCATTTTGACGCAGTATCAAATTTTTATGTTGCTCCTTCAAGTTCTTCATTATTATAGTTCAAGTCGGCGTTGTAGTGCCTGCAAATGGTAGTTAATACCATAAAGTCGCTCAATTTTTATTCCTAATTCATTCGACAATGGACATTCAACAATAATTGGAATAGCGTGGGGGTCATCATCAGCCATTTGAGGAGAATCTAGAATCAACACACCATGCACTTGCTCTTCAAACTCATAAACACGCTTTTCTATTTCATCAATGACCACTTGCATTTCATACAATCGTGCATTCACTTGTGATACTTTTGTTTCTTTTGTATTCATTTTTACTCCTATAGATAGATTTATTTTGATACTGTATCAAACTGAGCGACGTGACTACTCCCCACGCATGAATGCGGGGGCTTCTAGGGCTACGCCCAGGCTATCTAGTCCGAGAGCTTCTATATAAACTCTTTTCATTTCTTAACCTTTACGGGATACTGTGCGGAAGCCCAACGGTTTAGTGTAGGATGCTGAGGATGCTGAGGATGCTGAGGATGCTGATGAATAACAACATCATTTTCATCGTAACAATCATTGGTGGGCAACCTGTTGTCTTCGGGAAAGAGTCTTACTGTAGTTACGAGTTTCATACTTTACCTGTCTTCAAGGGATACTCACCCTCATTGTTTCTCCTAGCGGTTCAACCAACGTTCACAATATACACCTACTCTGTATAAATGTCAAGGCATTTGATACCCTTGACTCTTTCACAATTCCCGTTTATGATAACGCCATTCAGTACTGTTATTGGGGGCCAAGATTGTTTTACTCTTAGTTAGAAAGAGTTTTGTTGTCGCGCATAAAACCCATCCCCACAGATGTTATTGTGCTAACGCGCGCGATAAGTGCTTAAACTCTTAAAGGGGGATTATTAATTACTAAAAGATTAAAGATTCTATATCTATTCTAATAGTTGTCTTTTCTTTAATCTTGACAGATATACGATTAGTGATAAGATAGTAATCAATGATGAAAACATTTGATTAACTATAGGAGAATTATTATGTCACCTGCTGGATTTCCCTTACCTAAATTACTTGATGGAGAAGAAATTTGGAAACTTTGGCATGGGGTTGGATACGAAACCGATGTGAGTCTGGCACAGATTTACAATAAATTCAAAGTAGAAGGTCGTGTAAACCCTAAAACTGGCGTGCCTGTTACTCGTGCCGGTATGTGTTTTTCCGCGTGGCGTTGGGCATTTGATAATTTAGAGATTGCAATAGAACAATGGATTGCCGCCTGGGAAAGTCATGGAGAAGTTTACACCCGCGAAGACGCTTTAAGAATTTTTGTAAAACGGGCTAAGTCTGCCTACAGAACCACTAAACACAATTTCAGCAAGTTTATTGAAAAGTATAATCTCCAAGAGTACGTCTAATATGGATTACAACTATCGTAATTCTGTTATATTGGCGGATAGAAATTTTGTTTCTATTCTTGAGTATATAAATTCTCTTATTTCTAACTCCCATAATGATTACACAGAGTTATTTGGAATTAGAAACGCTTTAGTTTCAATTCATAAGAAGTTTATAAACAGGATAGTAGCTCCATTATCAAGGTTTGAAGATGACACCGTATCAAATAAATGACTGCTTCCGAGAAATTTATAATATGTTTCATGGACGATGTATCCGTTGTAACAGTAAAGCGGTTGCTATCCATGAAATCATCCCCCGTTCACATGGGAAAGAATCTATGAACATAGAAAATTATGCTCCTGTTTGTGCTGATTGTCATTCTTGGGCGCATGATATAGGCACTAAGAATTCAATCCCTATTCTACAACAATATCGAAAAGATGTTTTGGCTAGTTATAGTTTGGATAAAAATTGGGTTCATTGTGAATGTAAGGGTCAAGATGATATTCCTCAAAGCGGATGGGGCATCTGTGGAAAATGCAGAAAGCCCAGTCCATGATAAATAAAAATCTAATTCCTGATTTGAGTTATAGTACATCTTATAAGGACGAAGCATTTTATCTTTGGTATCGTTCCAGTCGTCCGTCAATAACTGAACTACAAAGAACACTCCCATTAGACGAAAGGGGCAGAAAACCACATGTAAGTATCCTTACAAACTGGAAAAATGTATCTAATTGGGATGCTTGGGCAGATGGATTAGATGCTAAAGTATCCGACCAACTAGATATGACCGTTGTTGAAGAACGTATCCAGATGTATAAAAAACATGCCGAAATGGGTCAACAGATGTCTGATAAAGGCATGGAATACTTGAATACAAAGGGGATAGAATCGGATAGTTCTGCTATTCGTGCCATTGTAGAAGGAATTGGACTTGAAGGGAAAAATCGAGGAATGGCAGAGGCTTTGACTAAAGTGTTTGCTTTTAGTGAGTCTGCTCTTGATGCTGAAATAAAGAAACTGCTGACCAGTAAAAATGGAGAAGATGGGATTATTGATTTGGAGCCCTCTGATATAGTAGAAGAACCAAATGGGTAAGAAATTATCTCTAGGAGAAAAGCGCAAATTATATTTGCTTTTGATAGAAACACAATCACGGGGAGGAGAATTACCACAACTTGATAATTATTCCCCCGTGAGTTCTGATTGGGGGATAGATGAAAATGGATATTTCATTCGCAATGATGGAAAACATTATGAACCGAGTGAGCAGCAGGGGAGTTTTATATCTTCTGATGCAAAATACGTGGCGTATTTTGGAAGTAGAGGAAGCGGAAAAACAGCCGCGGGTATACAAAAGGCACTTAGAAAAATAAAGGATGGAAAAAGCGGGGCTATTATGAATGCTGACCTAGAAAACTTAAAAGTTTCTACATGGCCTGAATTGCGCCGTTGGATACCCTGGAATATGGTTGTTCCTCGTCAAAGATACCGACAGTCTGTAGCTTGGGATGCTACTAGGCCATTTAATATAGTGTTTGTAAATAATGCGTTTATGTACATTAAAGGACTAAAAAACCCAGGTAGCAGTCGTGGAATAAATGCAAACTGGTTTTGGTATGATGAAGCAGGAAGAGATGAAACAGGAATGGGATGGAAACTTACACTACCCGGAATTAGAATTGGGAAAAATTCGCAGTCTTGGGCCACATATTCACCAACAAACATGGCACATTGGTCTTATGAGTTTTTCATAAAACAAATAATTCCAGATGATTTAGTACAGTATATTAAAACGCTTCCAGAAGGGTATAAACTTATTGAAGTATTTCATGGGACTAAAGAAGATAATAAAGCACACTTAACAGATGGCTTTTATGAGTTTTTAGGTGCAGCATATCCTGGTGGTTGGTTAAGAACGCGAGAGGTTGATGGTGAGTATGCTAACGAGGGTGGAGCATTAGGGACTCGTGAGTGGTTCAAGGATAAATTTCTTGATGTTGTACCTGATTGGGTACATAAGAAAGTTCGTTTTTGGGATTTGGCAGCGAGTGAAAAGAAAATTGGTACTGACCCCGATGAAAGTGTTGGAACTCTGTTTTCTTGTGATCAACCAGCAGAAATGTTTTGTATTGAAAACCAAATTGGAGGTTGGTGGGAATGGGACAAAATAAAACTCAATATTCGTGCAGTTGCTCGGAAAGACGGAACAGAAATTCCAATTTACATTGAACAAGAACCTGCATCAGGCGGTAAAAACCAGGTCGCCGAAATTGCCAACTTCTTGAAAGAAGAAGGATTTACTGTTAGACCACATAATCCAAGAGACGATGGGGATAGAGTAATGGCGGCAAATACTTGGTATAGTGAGGCTGCACAAGGTAAGTATTGGATTGTAAAGGGGATGTGGAATGAAAAATTCTTTATGCAGTTAGATACATTCCCTGATGCACCACACGATGACCGAATCACTAGCGTATCGGGTGCACGTCATTCTATTGCTCCTATCAGGAAGTGGAGAAGACAAGAATTTATGGCGATTGGATTACATAAATCAGAGGAGAAAAAAGAAGGCATTTGAACAATGATTTTCAAGGTTGATAAATAGGACAATAAGATGTAAAATCAAGTGTGTATATCAATTTAATCAAATCGGGGCTGTAAGGAAAACAAATGCCAAAACAACCTAAAACTGTTCTACAAAACAAAGAAAAGGGTCAAATCTCCGCTGTCGGGGGAGATTTAGTCAATTATCTGTATAGAATTACTCCCAATTGGCTTTCCCCAATATGGTGGGAAGCAAAAACATGGCGCACTTTTGTTCAAAATCAACCCATTGCTGTTGTATATCGAGAGACATTACTCTCATATCTACAGGCGCTGGATTGGGCAATTGTGCCTCGTGAAAGCACACAATTGGACGAATTGAAGACGGAAATTGATTATTACACCAAATTATTGGAAAATACCAATGGGTATTACTCAGAATATGACTTTTCGTCCCATATTGAGTTTGTAGGGAAAGACCTTTTAGACCTTCCGTTTGGTGGTGCAGCTGAAATAGGCCGTGTAAACGATGACCCAACTGGTAAGGTTGTATGGATTAGGCCAGTGGACGGAGGTACACTTGCCCCTACACTCAATAAAGATTGGCCGGTGATGCAAAGGATACCAGACTATAATATTGACCACCCTGTGTTTTTTCCAAGTGATGGCATTTCCAGAATTTTTATGTCTCCACGAACTGAATTGAGACGCGAAGGTTGGGGAATGGCTCCTCCCGAAAAGATTTATCTTGCCCTTGAATTACTTTGGCGTAGTGATAAATATTATGCCGATTTACTTTTGAACACTCCCGAAGTTGGTATCCTTGATTTAGGAGATATGGAGAAAGCATCTGCTGAACAATGGGTAAAATCGTTTCAGGACTTGATGTGGGGAGTAAACCCCATGAAAATTCCTGTGTTGTGTGAACATACCACTGACACAAAATGGATACCATTTGGAAAACTCCCAAATGAGATTATGTTTGATAACATCACCCGCAAATATGCGGCTATCGTTGGTGCTGGTTATGGGATGACATTAGATGATATTGGACTTGGAGGGACATCTAGGAGTGGTGGAGATACATTAGCAGGCACAATCC